>UMKE01019694.1_pt1 | contig 16664 bp, 19 predicted proteins | sample 1966231 | NCBI WGS metagenome assembly UMKE01 (sample SAMEA4836168, study PRJEB28245) | human gut metagenome | biome: gut microbiome; material: fecal sample | place: Denmark | collected 2008 | reverse complement strand
TTCTATTACTTCTTTATCGCACATTAGCAAAATCATAAGATTTATTGTACAAAGCTTCTTTTTGTTTAGACATTCTTGAAAGGGTTTTAGCAAAATCAAGTGTTACAGGCATATTTTTGTATAAATTATCTCCACTATTCCAGTTCATTTTTGTTAGCATCAAAATTTCTTTCACAATAGTATCTCCGGAGGCTTTTCCGTAGAATCTTTTTACTAATACAGGAATAGGGATTCCACGACTTCCTTTATAGTAATTATTTTTACCATTACCTATATCGTTGCCTACAACGCAACCATGTGTCCAAAGTAGAAAACTATCATTGGACAATTTAATTGTAGTTCCACGCTCGATAGGAAAGCCGTTTGGAATAGGTTTCCCTTCTTTTATCAAATATTTCACAGCTCGATAAGGAGAATATCCCTGAATTTGTAGTAGTTCAACATCTGCAATCCCTTCCAAGGCTTCTGTAAAACCTGCAATTTCTTGGCGTGTAAAAGGTGTTGTTTTATGTATTACAATTCTCCGTAATTTAGCTACAGGATCGCACTTATAATATTCTTCTCTCAACTTACTTATTGTTGTTCTTGCTTCATCTCGTTTCATATACGGATTTTTACCAATATATTGAGGATCGTCCAATTTTTTCAATATTAATCTTATTCCGGTTCCTGTTGAATCAAATAATTGGCTACAACCTATGCATATTCCCTTTTTGTTGGATTTTGCATAACTAATTCCTACAAAAGCGGTTTCATCGTCCAAAACTAAGGGATGCCATAAGACTCCTGATGCTTTTGCATATATACTTGTTGATAATGCCCACATTACTTTACATTTATCATACGCACCTAAAGATCGTTCTTCTATAAATTGAATTTTTACACCTTTATTGGTTCCATATAGTTTTATCGCATCGTGCAAATTAAAATCCAGATCATAATTGCTATCTTCTCTAAATTTTGCAAATGATTTTGGTATATATACAACTAAAACATCGAAGTCTGATAATTGAGTTTGAAAATAATCTATTTGCGATTTTATACTGTCAACAAAAGATTTCGTATTCTCATTGCATGTTGCAGTTTCATCATATGTTCTACATAATTGATTATTATTTTTATTAGGGATATTTAGGTTTCTTTTATATATATCATAAAATCCTTCATAATTCGGTAAAAACATTTCACCACTTTTTGCAGAATATTTTACATTAAGATTATTTAAATGTCCTATAATATCATCTATTTGCTGAATTGGAGATAAAATAGCAATTCTAATCGACGGTTTTTCAGCAGTTTCAAAAGAATAATCAATAGGTGCATACCTTTGCAAACCTTTTAACTGATTTATGCTTGTATGATTTTTATTATTAACATCAAATAACATTTCGGGTTCGTCAAATTTATATGAAGATACCTGTGGATATTTTGAATTTGACAATAATTTGTATGAAAAACATACAAAGTTAAATTTTATAGAAAAATCACCATTTGTGAATACAATTTCATTACTACCTTTTGTTCGAAGAAATGCATTTAAATCTTTTAGGATCTTACCATAATCAGCATTATATATGCTTGACATTATGCTATTTATTTCAACTTGTTTGTATAATTTATTGACTTCACTGCCATTTTTATTGGTTAAATAAACAGCTGGTATTATAGATAGGTAAATTTTTTCATTTAAATACGACAATTGAACTTCAAAAGCAGAATATCTTTTGTATGTAAAACGAGCTTTATTTTGATGGTCTGATATAGAATCTACAAAGTAGTATTTATTTCTTCCAAAAGATTTTATATTTGAATTTTGCAATAATGAGGTTTTTATTAATTCATAAAGCAGTCCCAAATATACGAAATTCTCTTTATTTAATAGTTCGGGTTCAGGAAGTACTGTTGTAATTTCGGACTTTATATGCCCTTTAAATATTTCTTTTAGTTTATCTCTATTAGAAAGGAAATAAACTTTTCCTTTAAATAATCCTGTGATTATATCGTTGCTTTCACCTATTATTGTTCGTAGTTCTTTCCAACTTTTTATATCTGTTTCAAATACATTGCAAGAAGGTAATTCTGTTGAAACAAAGGTGTTCATTTTTAATGAACTTTGAGCTATTTTATCCGAAGAAAAATTAATCTCTTTTTTTCTATTATCAAAATCTTTCCATCGTTCATCAATTATAGAATTTTTATGCTCATAATTTTGGTATATCAAATTTAAAAATTCATCAAAACCATCCATATCAATTACACAGGATAGCTCATTGTTTTGACAAGCCTTTTCCATAAACGCATTTGCTCGTTCAGATAATGTTGTATTTTGTGGCTTGCACCAATATATTCCTTTGCTTAAAAAATCTTTATTGTCTATATTATCCTCAAGAACTTTCATAACAGAGTCATCATTCCCGGCATAACCTATAACAACAAGACCTTTATTAATTAGACCCTTACAGAATAAATCTGATAATTGTTTTTCTAGATCCTGTAATTCTTGTTCTGTATTTTGTAATGAATCATATCTATAATCACCATGTAATTTTATGACATTAGAAAAACGATTATTTGCTATTTGAGAAATACTATTTTTTTGTATTGAAGATATAATATTAAACGAATATTGAGGAGATAAGGTTTTAATTCCAGCTTCAATTAACTCGTCAAAATTTGTTGTCCATATATTTTTTACCTTATTGTTGATAAATAAATTGGCAAGACAAAGATGTCCTCTTGTAGGTTCAACATTTGCAACAAGGTCCTGTATAAATGCGTTTCTTGAAGCAGTATTATCATAACATGTCTCAAAATAAAAAGAGTATTCATTCTTTGAACCTATTGATGGAAAACCATCTAAAGAATCAAAGTAATCTTGCAATTTTCTTCTGTTTCGTTCTGACTGCAAGTCTTTAAATAACTCTCTTGAAACATTATTTTCAGAACAATATATTTCTTTTTTAAACTCCCAGACTAAATTTTGTCCACTTGGAATACCAGCCAATAAGGATGCTCCTGAACCAAGAAAAAAGTCTATACCATCACAGACTAAAAAGTTACGAATAAATGATATCTGATCTTTTTTATTAATCACCTAATCACTCCTTATATAGCAATTCTAGCATGATTATATTAGATCTGCATTTCTGTAAATTTCTGAAACCTCATGTTAATTTTTCTGGTTTCTTATGTTACTTAACATTTGAGAAATAACAACCAGTTTGAGAATTTCGGGCAACGTTATTTTTTCATTTTCAAGTCGGAGTATTGCACGAAACTTTTTTATATTTTTACTAAGTGAAGCTCGTTACCATGTTCTTTTATTATCTTCATTAAATATTTTTTAAGGTGGGATGTGAAGTAACATATAAAATCACAAATAAATCTATTGCAAAAAAAAATATTCAGTAGTTTTAGAATTCGTAAAACTGTGATAATCTGATATTATCAAAAAATAAGGATGTACAAAAAATTAGAAATAACTAGTTTCCCATACAACTACAAAAGGGGTATAAAATGAAAGTCACTCAGCTTAAAGGAACACAATTAACATTCAATGCTAATTACCTCAATGATGATAATGTCCTCGGATACGATGACGAAATCTCAAAATCCAGACGAGAATTTATTCGAGATCATTATTATACATATAAAATGCCCTATCAAAGTATATATGAAACAGAAGGCAGATTAAGCGAATACCAATTAAACAATTTAATTAAAACTTTAAATAATAAACCGCGTCAGGTAGATTATAGTTTAGTTAGGGGTTTGCCTATTCCTAATATCCGCCCGATTGGAAATAATTCCTACCGGGGGGGGGAACAATGGTTAACAAGCCGGAGTGTTTACAAACATTAAAAGACGCAGGAATAAAACGTGTAATAGATTTAGTTGGTTTTAACAATTATGATAATCAGGTAAAAGAAGCTGGTTTGGATTATTTGCATTTCAATATTAGCTACGACAGTTACGGATTCGGGAGCTCTTTTTGGAATAGTGATGCATTTCTTAGCAAGGAAGAATTTACAAACAAAATAAAACAAAAGTTTTATTTCCTCGAAAAGCCTGTGTTAGCAGATAAATTTATAAATGATTTTGATTCTCAATGCAGAAAATCTGTAGAAACAATCGTAAACTATATCAGAAAAATGCAAGAAGGATATTGTTATATCGGTTGCGAATATGGAAAAACAACCACCGACGATGCGATGCTTTTAGATAATGTTTTAAATCCAAAAAAGAAAGGAAATCTGGAGTTTCGTGAGCTGTTTCAAATAAACTGTTTCAGAAATTTATATGATAAATTAACTGATAACGACAAAATACGCATGAAATGGACAAAAGATTTTGATGCAAACTTTTTACAGAGATTAAAAACTGCAGAAGAAAAACTCCTCGCAAAACTAGATTTGAGTCACAGGGGATTTCTCAGTGGCTGGAGGTTTTAGATTGTAGTCCGTAGGCCGGGCATTACCTGACCTTGCTTAGTAGGTAGGGGGCAATTTTTACACATAATTAAAAATCTCAAACCATGTGTAATGCATATGGGAATTGAATAACAAACAATGATGTTAAATTCAAAAACTCCAACATTTCATTCAAGGTTCCCTCTTTTGGTAAATCATCAACTGTTAAGTTGCAGGAACCTCAGTAAAGAGTTTTTAAAGTCTTGTATTGTTTATTCCGGTCTTGGTGGCATAATGGTTTCATCTTACAGGCTGCCATGTGCATAACTCTATAAATTCTTTTCCAGGTAAATCATATCAATCAATTGTTTTCCATTTTCAAAAATAGCATGGGAATAATTATCTATAAAAAAGTCTTTTATTCTGTGGGTTTCAACAAAACCTCTTTTCTTATAAAAATTAAGAGTTTTGTCATTTTCACCTGTTCCAAGAATTAATGTTTTAAAATTTTCTTTATACTTTTTGCATATAAAATCCAATAATATTGAAGCATACCCTTTATTTTGATATTCAGGATAGGTTGCAAGATTTTTTATTTCTATAGTCGTATCATTTATACGGCTAACTGCGCACAATGAGGTTAATGTATCTTTATCATACAAAACAAAAAGTTGCGATTTATCTAAATATTTGTTAATCATGGCTTCATCCTCATCTCCGATTAACAAAAGCTCCATAAATGCTGCTTTGTTTTTTGTTATTTCATCTATTCTCATAAGTTAAATATATCATGATGTATAGTTGTTATTAAAATAGTCTTAAATGTTAAGAGTAAACAAATGTTACAATATTATTAAATACTGAAAAAAGATATAAAAAATAGACTTTATATAAATATCAGTTAAAAATACTGAATTTAGTTCATTTTGAATGGAAAGGGGCGACGAGCCCCTTTCCATTTTTTACTTGTTCATAGATAATTCATTCTTTTTCAATTCTTTTTTCTTATGGCGTGGAAGTTTACTTTTTAGTTTTGGCTGCGGTTTTGTATTTTCGGATTTAACCGGACGGGTAAAATCAAACAGCATATCCTTCAACTTAATAAACGGTCTTTGCACATGAGGAATATTTGCTTTCTTTTTAAGTAAAAAATGTGTAAATTTTCCTCTTGTCTTGTTTTCCCGTCTTATCTTTGGGAATTCTTTTATACTAACCTTTAAATCTTTTGCATAAAGCTTTTCCTCATTTTGCAAAAATTCAACATCGGCTTCGGCGCTGTCAATAACATCGAAAAAAGCAGAACGTCCGTATATAGTCTGAGAAGCAGACTTCCTACCCAATTTTATTGTTTCAGCAGGAAAAATTTCATCATATCTCCCAAAAACAGGCATAGGGTTAACAACCCACTGCTTATGCAGAAAACCTTTAGAATCTAAAGTTTTTACACTCAGAAGCTGCTTACCTTTCTCTATTATATCAATAATAATATTATTATGATTATTCTGCTGACGTTTCCGAACCTGCTCAGACAGAACGGACCACAAAGGGATTCTATGTCCTTGCGGGATATTTATATCAACATAAACGGTATTTCTCGCTGCTTTTACTACACGGTCAGCTTTCTTTAACAACTTTGCAGCTTCAGGAGAGTTTACATATAAAGCTCCAAAAGTCTGACTTGAATTATTTCTTTTAATTTCCATAACGCTTATACCCGTTTAAATAATAATATTGAGAAAAACCGTCTGAATTTTTATTTTTGCTAACTATAACATAAAATTTTCTAAAATTTAATAAAAGTTTATTTACGGCAATATTATTAATATATTTGTTTTATCTTTAAAGTTTCTGTATGATAATAATATCAGGAGGCAATCATGAGAGTTAAGAAAGCAGAAACATCACAAAATTTAACGGATAGGGAGATTATCACTCTCCAATATCTTGCAAAAGGGTACGAGAATAAAGAAATTGCAGATACCATTTTTGTGAGTACCCACACTGTTAAAGCTCATGTAAGCGCCATTTTGAGAAAATTAAACGCCAGAAACAGAACCCATGCGGTTTACATTGCAATGAAATTAAAAATTATTGATTAAGTTTATTGTTACAATTTGAAAAATTGAAAATTAAATTATATTATAAATAGTATGAAAAGATTGTTTAATTTTATTTTACTATTTTTATTAATTACATTTACACTTTGTTCAAAAGCATTTGCTGAAGACGTATTTAAAATAACATCCGCTAATTTTGACACATCAAATTCAATAGTTGTGCTGACCGCGCTGGATGGTACAGCTTCACAGATTATGCCGAATATAAAACTTGTTGAGATGGAGAATCCCAAAAGAGTTTATTTTGACATAAATTCGGCGATTCTTACAATGCCTAAACAGGATTGGACATTCAATTCCCAGGGTATTAAACAGATAAAAATTTCACAGTTTGATACAAACCCTAATATTGTAAGGGTTGTAATGTATTTGGATGATGATTACTCTGCATCCAATATAAAGTTTTTAAGAATAAAAAATAATATTGTTTTACATTTTAAAAATTCTATATGCCAAAATAATAATTACTTTCAAAATACTTACAGAGATGAACATTCTTCATCAAGTGATTTTTATGAATACTTAACAGTAACAACCCCGGCAATACAGCAGCCAGCACCGCAGAATGACATAGCCGGACAAATTCAGCAGGCATTTAATTCTACCATGGAACAAGCCTCCCAGATGTTAAATACCCGCGAGAAAAAAGAGCTAAGATTAAATACAAAATACTATATTGATAAAATTACACCAAAACATAATGCAGTTCTGTTTAACGGTTTTGGCTCTGTAACACTTGAAAAACCAATGATATTGACAAATCCGTCAAGAATTGTATTTGATATGCCAAATACACTTGCGGCAATGGATATTAGAAATAAAGAATACAAAATTAATGACACAGATAGTGTCAAAGTAGGACAGTTTGTCGTAAATAAAGCCAGAGTGGTTATTCAAACAAACAATGTTGACCAGTATATTCCAATATATTCAAGTGATAACCAGTCACTGTTAATAGCAAATAAAGACAGAATTGAAAAAAGTTCACTTTATACAAACACCGGAGATATGATTGCTTACTCCCATAAAAAAACAGATGACAAAACCAGCGAAATGACTTTATCATTCAGCCATCCTGTTGTTCATGGACTGGACAGAACCAATGATAAGTTAATATTATATCTTTATAATATTTCAAAATACAATGATTATACATTTAAGAATACGTTTGCCAATACTGTATTTTCAGATGCCTCAGTAACACTTCTTCCAAATATAGGAATGAAGTTAACCGTACCGCTTGAGGTTAACACATTAGTAAGCACATATTTAGGCGCAGATGGTAAGACAATTAAAGTCGTAACAAAAGCGCCAAAAACAACTACACCAAAAGCAGCCGCAACCAAAGGAGCAGTTACAGTTCCTGTAATAATTCCGCCTGGCAAAAGACGGGTAGTAATCGATGCAGGTCATGGCGGCACTGATCATGGCGCTATTAGAGATGATACCAGTGAAAAAGATATTACTCTTGATGTTTCCAAAAAAGTAGAAGACATGCTGAAAAAACAGGGATATGCAGTATTAATGACCAGACCTGTAGATTCGTTTGTTTCACTTGCGGACAGAGTAGCAATGGCGGAAAAATTCAATCCTGATATATTTGTAAGTATTCACGTAAATTCAAGTGTTCGTCCTGAAATTACAGGTATTGAAACCCATTACTACCATCAGGAAAGTTTAAATCTTGCGCAAACTGTTCACTCTTCTCTTGCAAGTGCAATAGATTCTAAAAACAGAGGTTTGTTCAAATCTAAATTCTATGTAATAAATCACACAACATCACCGGCAATACTGGTTGAAATCGGATTTATTTCAAATGATAATGAAAGAGCCCAGCTTGTAAGTGAAAAACGAAAACAGGCAACAGCAAAAGCAATAGTGGAGGGTGTTAACAATTATTTCAAGCAGCTCAAATAACAGCCCTATAGGATTTTTTGACTCAGGTGTCGGCGGATTAACAGTCTTAAAGCAGTTTAGAAATATCCTGCCAAATGAAGACTGCTTATACTTTGGTGATACCAAAAATATGCCGTATGGAGAAAAAACTGACACTGAATTGATTGAATTTGCTGATAAAATTTTCAGATTCTTTGAAGCAAAGGGCGTAAAAGCAGTAATTATGGCGTGTAATACAACATCTGCAGTTACTTATGAAAAGCTTAAAAGCAACTATAACTTTAAAATTTATCCCATAATTCAGTCGGTAACAAAAATCCTATCAGCACTTCCCGTAAAAGAAATCGGAATAATGGCAACAAAAGCAACAATTAATTCCCGCGCATATTCACAGGGAATACATAAATTTAACCCTGAAATGAAAGTGGTAGAAATTGCCTGCCCGGGCTGGGTTAAAATTGTTGAAAACAGACTTGAGATGGCTGCGGATAGCCACAACGAACTTAAAAATAAATTAAATGAGATGCTTGTTCATAATCCTGAAAAAATAGTTCTTGCCTGTACGCATTACCCGTATTTGCTTCCGCAATTGTCTATGTATGCAGATAAAGATTTATTTATTGACCCTGCTGCTTACTTTGCGCAATATATAAAAGAAGACCTTGAAAAAGCCGGTCAGCTTAACAATTCAAATAAAAGAGGGGTCGAAAAATTCTATGTCAGTGCCTCTCCGGAAAACTTTGAAAAAGCCTCCTCAATTTTCTACAATATTTCATCTAAGCCTGAGTTAGTAAATCTAAACACTCCTGATATGTTGCAGCTTCAATAATTCTATCAGATTTAAACAGCAGCCTGTTAGTAACATTTAAAACAGTAGAATTTTCCTTAACCGCATAAACAGGAATATTTCTCTTTAAAGCTTCAAATACAGGAACCGAACCTAATGCGTCATACGGCATTACGAGGAAATCAAGATTATCAACAGAAACACCGTCTGTAACCGACAATAACGGAGCTTGCGAAAGCCCCAGAAGTATACAAGGCAAAAATGTCGGTGTTATATATTCCGCAGATGATTTTGGATTTACAATCTCAGAAGAAATTGAATAATCATAAAAAGCCGGAGAATGCGCACATGGAACTTTCAACTCTTTTGAAATATAATGTGAAATAATTGCCTCAACCCCGCCAACAGGATCAGTCCCGGCTCCGTCGGCATAACCTGTATTCATCTCTTCCGGATCATCAAAAAGACAGACAATAGCAATTGCCTCAGCACCTTTATCTAAAAGCTTTTTTGAAGCAGCAAGCAGCGTTTGCGGACATTGCAAGCTTCCGTTTGAAATTCCGCATGAGTCAAGAACAAACTCAACCCCGACCGGCTCGTCTGTTATTTCATATCCTGTAATATCAATTCCGTAGACAGTTTTAACAGCATTCATAGTATTTATGTGAACATTTAAAACTTCTTCAGGAATTGCTGCATCAAAAACTATACCGACTTTATTATGCGCAGATGGTTTAAAAAACAGGTTTCCCTTAAAAAATTCATCAATGGAATACCCTTCAATATAAAACATATTATCTGTAATACCTGAAAAACAGCCGGCATTAACAACATTAGGATTGACAATCAGTTTAAAATGTCCGGCAAAGCGGCGCGCCCAAGTGCTTGCATCACCTGCATATCCTCCTATAGCTGCCCCTATACCGGTAGGAACAATAAAAGCTCCGAGTTTTTCTCTATCGTTAATCATATGAATATAATATAACAAAAGCGGCAAATATGCCGCTTTTGTCCCAAATCTCGAATATTCAATTTTAACTTACTGTTGTGCACCTCCGTATGTAAAGTCTGATTTAACGTTATTTTGAAGTAATTTAGTCCAGGTACTCTCAAATGATGTGATTTCATTCAACCTTGTTTCATAGTTGTTCTTATCAAGCTCTAATTGAGATTCCCAGGAATTTAAGTTTGCAAGTTCATATTCGTGGTCTTTTTCTAAATCTTCCATTACCATCTGATAAGTTGTTGTATCAGATGAATCATAATATTCATAATAGTAATACTGCTGTTTGTCATTGTATTGAGCTTGCAGCTCTGCACTCTGACGTGACGCATTCATCATGTTAAACATAATTTCTGACAACTTTGTGTTAATCATAGACTTCTGCTTGGTATACATTAACAAAGTTTCTTGAATGTTAGAAATAGCCATAATGCTCGCCTCTCTTCTTTTTATCTCTCTTACTTATATAAAAACATCCAAAAATCCCTGATTTCAGCATGTATTGATTTTGTTACAATTGTTAACATGTTTTTTAATTTTATGATATAATATTTCTATAATTAGGAGAAAAGTTAAATGGATCAGGAAACTTATTTAAAAATTATGGGCTATGTCCCTACAGTAATTGAAGCTTCTTCAAGAGGAGAGCGCTCATTTGATATATTTTCAAGACTTTTAAGAGAAAGAATTATTTTTCTTGGCTCTGAAATTGATGATGAAGTAGCTAATTCTGTTGTTGCCCAGCTTCTTCTTTTGGATAGCGAAAATAATGAAAAAGATATTATGCTTTATATAAACAGCCCGGGCGGTGTAATTACAGCAGGACTGGCTATTTATGACACTATGAACTTAATAAAATCTGATGTAGCAACTATTTGTCTTGGAGATGCAGCATCAATGGGTGCATTTTTGCTATGCTCAGGCGCAAAAGGAAAGAGAATGGCTCTGCCAAATTCCAGAATAATGATTCACCAGCCTCTCGGCGGTGCAAAAGGACAGGCTACCGATATTGAAATTGAAGCAAAAGAAATTTTAAGAATGAAAAATATGTTAATAGAGATTATTGCAGAAAATTCAGGGCAGCCTTTTGATAAAGTTAAGGAAGACTGCGAAAGAGATCACTTCCTTTCAGCGTTTGAAGCAAAGGAATATGGATTGATTGATAAAGTGGTTGAAAGAAACTCTTTGTAACAAAAATTAACAATAAATATAAAAACATGCAATTCCAAGGAGTTGCATGTTTTTATATACATGTAGGTAAAGGTTAAAAAAGTTAGTTTAAATCTTAGGTAGGTAAAAAATGTCTCTATTGATTTTCGCATATCGAAAACTTGAGATCATTCGTCAAAAAAGTGAGTTGAACTATAAGCTCATGACGATGAACCAAAAGATTCACGATTTGCAGCAATATGCCAGCAATATCGCGGATGGTTCGGTGTCAATGAGTGATATGATGAACACTCCGGGTTCAATGTTCAACCGGCAGTTAATGTTTATGACATATGCCCACAACGGAGCTTTGATGAGTGCTCAGCAAAATATGCAAGGACTTATGATGATGCCTCATGTTCAAATGCAGATGAATCAGATGCAGGATCCGAATATGAAGGCAATGTATCAGAACTGGATCTTCCGGAGCTTGTATAATCAGGCAAGGGAACGAGCGGGAAAAGCAGAAGAAAAACTTTTAAATCAACAGGAAAAAGAACTTCAAAAAGAAAAGGCAAAACTTGAAACAAGGCTGAAACTGTTAGAAGCAGAATATGATGCTGTAAAACAGGGTGAAGATAAGGCAGCCCAATTCTGGAAACCTGAATACGTTGCTTAAAAGTTAAAAACAAGTTTTAATCCAACATCCTATCCTTAAACTAACCAACAATTTAAGGCTCGCTCAAACGCGGGCCTTTTTCGCGTCTGTAACAATCAAGTCAACAGGAACATCAAAATCTTCGACCGGAAGCTCTTCAATAACAAACATTTCATGAACCGGTACAATTTTTACAGCATTAGGTACAAGTTTTAAAAATCTGTCATAAAACCCTCCGCCATAACCAAGCCTGTAATTTTTGCGGTCAGCAGCCAGAGCCGGTACAATTATGAAATCCAAAACATCAGGATTTACCGGAAACGAACAGGGCTCGTTTATATTAAGTCCGGACTTTTTAAACTCAGTTCCTTCTGAATAAGGACATACCAGCAGTTCGCTTTTGTTTACCTTTGGAAAATAAAAATTTTTATCTTTATCATTAAGCAATCCTAACAGATTAACTTCATATTCAGTCGGATAAAAAAGCATTATACTCTTTGATTTCTGATAAAAATCGAGAGCCCTGATATTTTCTTCGATATTTCGGCTAATTTTTAAAATATCAAGCTGCTTTCGTGCAGTTTTAAATCTAGTTCTTAAATCTGTTTTACTCTCCATGTTTTTAATATATAATAAATTCAAGAAAAATGACAGATTATTGCAGTAACAATTTAATAAATCCTGATTGGGCAAAACATGGCTATATTCAGGTCTATACGGGAAATGGTAAAGGTAAAACTACGGCTTCGCTTGGTCTTGCAATGAGGGCGCTTGGAAGATGCTGGAAAGTTTTAATAATAATGTTTATGAAAGGCGGAGATGATTACGGTGAATTAAATTCATTCAGAAATTTATCTCCAGAGATTGCAAGGAATTTAACAATTATTCAAGCCGGACCTGATAGAATAGTTTATCAGAATAACAAAACCGATGAGGATACTGAACTCATAAAAAAGGGCTGGGAACTTGCTAAAAAAGCCATAAAAAATGATGAATACAATCTGATAATTCTCGATGAGGCAAATATAGCAATTGACCTGGGACTAATAGATTTGCAGGAAATGCTTGACGTTTTGAAGAACAAGCCTGAAGAAATGGAAATTGTTTTAACCGGCAGAAACGCGAGGCAGGAAATTATAGATATAGCCCACCTCGTATCTGAAATTAAACCGGTAAAACATTACTGGGATACCGGGATTGCTGCTAGAAAAGGAATTGAATATTAAATTTTACCATGGATAATCGTCTTTCATTTGCCAGCCGTCCTTTGCCAGTTTTGCAGCACAATATAAACCGGTGCTTTTTGAAGAACAATTTTTATCTATAGTGTCTTCATCTTTATTGTAGCCATATGGCATTATCCCCTTTTTGGTACGAACAAAAACAAACATATCTTTGCCGTACTGATTAGGTCTTTTTGAGCCATTAACATCAACATAGATTGAATTATCTATAGCCCCGCCATCATCCAAATCTGTTGAACCTGTAAAGGCTGAAATTGCAATAAGTACTCCGTCTGGAGTAAAAAAAGTTGTCCTGAGTGAAGGCACTACAACAGCAAGAGTCGAAGCTTGCCCATTTGCCAGTAACCAAGGCGTATATGCCGGATAGCCGCATTCTTTATAACTATTACAAGATCTGCTTATCTTAAAATAAGGTTTCCAGTATTTGTCAAAATACTCTCCCGGTCCCATTTTATAGGCTTCTTCCCAGTACTCATAAGATTCATTTTCTGCCTGTGACATTCTAAATGCTTGATTTAAAACTGAATAAGTCTTCTGCAGAGAAGTTATAACTTGCTGCTTTTTGTAATTATTGACAAGCGATGGCAAAGTCATAGCTGCAACAACACCTATTATACCCAGCGTTATTAGTACCTCGGCAAGGGTAAAGCCCGATTTAATGAATGGTTTTACGGCGGCGCGAAATGGCTCGTTGCCTGCGCCAATACCTTTTAAGGAGCTTAAATTACTCTGCCCCCCCCCCGAAAAACCTTGCTATTACTGCGTTTTCCATAATTCAACCTCCGTTTTTATTCTTTCTTTTCTTTTTATTAGCTGTAATTATTTCTTTTTCTTTACTGTTGATTTTTCCTTTTTTTATTTAAGAAAATATATTTGTTTTCGAGGCGATTGCTGTGCCTGAGGCACGACACTATTCCAGTAATGATGTGACTATATGTATCATGTGCGGGAGCGTGTCCGAGAAAATAAATATATTTTCTTATTTGTTTTACCTGATAGGATTTTCGTTTACCCGGGTTGTGTTGTGCCTCAGGAACCGCTATAGTTTCGAAAAATATATCTGCTATAAGATATTTGTGTCCTTATTTATTATAAACAATTTAGCGTAATATTTCAAGTATTGAAGATTAATAGCTTCTTCTCATCAGATCAGACAGCTTGATTTCACTTGCAGGTTTTATAACTTTTTTAACAGGTTTTTCAACCGGTTCAACAGCTTTGAACTGGCAAAGACCTATTCTTTTATCTTCCGGCTTCATCAAAAATATTTCTTTTAAAAACTTTATTACTTCTTGCATAATGTATCTCCTCATGCATTGTCTTATACCGATATAATACATTAAAACGGCACAAGGTGCAAATTTCATTATACTTTATGCTATATTAATCATATAAAGAGATGAGGTTTGAGATTTGAATAATACTTACTATGAAACTTTAGACAAAAATTTCAATATGGCTTTAGAGCTTATAAATAAACCTCTAAACCATGAAGAGCTCATTGAACTGTTAAGAAGCGGAAATATTGCAGAAAGGCAGCTTGCGGCATTAAGACTGGATAAATTGGAAAACCAAAATGATGCAGATATATTGATTGCAAATCTTACAGGACAGGACGGTAAAATTAGAGAAGCAGTATCTTTAAAAATATATGAATTTATGAGTAACCCTGACTTTGTTATATACTTTGAAAACATACAAAGTTATGACGTATTTCTCGATGCAATTATTGATATAAATGCAAATATTTGCAGAAATATAATATCTGCGGTTTCAAATCTGAAAGATAACAAAGCATTTGCTACTTATTTTTGCAGACAGCTTACAACCAAAACAAATGCTTTACTAAATATTATAAAAGAATTTAACTTTCAAGAAGGCAAATACAAAGTGAACAAAGAAGTCTTTAAACTCTATTGGTGCCTTGAAACAATATATAATTTTTATAATCAAATAGATTTTCAGGAACTAAAACGTATTCTTTTGACTGCCAAAAACATTGAAGAATATACAATTCGCGAAAAAGTTGCAAAAATTCTCTCATTGGGCTTTGAGGATGCTGAACTTCAACAAGCGCGCACCGAATTAAAGCAGGATAAAAATTATTATGTCAGAAGATATTAACAAAGCATAAAGTTTTGTTAACTTTTTTATAAAAAATATATACATATTCAGCAATTTTTACGTAATAATTTCCTTTATATATATGGGAAGACTAAATACAGGGAAAAATAAAGGAGTTTATTATGGCAAGAGTTCTAATTTCAATGCCTGAAAGATTTTTAGATGAGATAGACAGTGTTGCTAATTCAGAAAACCGCACACGTTCTGAGCTTATCAGAGAAGCACTTAGAACTTATATGTATAGAAATCAGGTTAGAAATTCTAAAAAAGCAATTAAAAATGCCGAAATTTTGGAAACACTACTTGGCTAAAACAAAACTTTTAGCTATAATATTAAGGAAAGGTATGGGGAAATATGGAAAAGGAAAACACTGGTTACATAATGTCATCAATTGATGAATATTTTGAAATTTTGGATAAAGAAGCACAGAAAAGATCTCAAATGGTTGCTAAGTCTTTAACCAAATATTTAAAACGTGTACATTCAGAATCAACAAAATTTGATAGCCTGAAAGTTTCAGCTACTAATTAATGATATTATAAAAAATTTTTAGGGGAAAATAGCAATAAAAAGTCTACTTTAATAAGTAGACTTTTTTATTGTAGGCCATGGATAATCCGGCTTAAATTCCCAATTATCATATTGAAGAAGCCCGGTGCATTTCTGCGGCTCAATTTTACAAGTTTCAATTGCATCATCGCGGGATTCTTTCGCTTCATCAAGATTAAATCCTGCAAAAGCCGGTTTTTGATCTTTACATAACAAAAATGAAAATCTATCATATCCAAGTAAATTTGGCTTTTTCCCTCCGTTATAGTCATAAACTATATCAATACAGCCACCATTTCCATACCATGCCATAGATCCGTCAGGAAATCTCGTATAGAAACGAAATCTTGCATCTTCGCGTAGATAACCCCTTGATGAAATCTTTAGATATTTGGCAAGATATTTATCATAAAATACCTCAACCAATTTATCATTTTCAACTGAATTGTATGAGCCATCTTCATTTCTTATCTGGTCAGCTTTATCCCAATATTGGACGGAACCATTGTCAACTTCTGATAACATTATAGCCTGTGACATGGTACTGTAAAACTTCTTTAATCTGGATGTTGCTTCTTTTGGGTTTTGTTTTTGAACAATTGAAGGTATAGTCATTGCTGCAACAACACCTATTATACCCAGCGTTATTAATACCTCGACTAACGTGAAGCCTGGTTTAATCGTTCTTTTTTCGGCGGCGCTCAAAAGCTCGTTGCCTGCGCCAATG
>UMKE01042200.1_pt1 | contig 17146 bp, 10 predicted proteins | sample 1966231 | NCBI WGS metagenome assembly UMKE01 (sample SAMEA4836168, study PRJEB28245) | human gut metagenome | biome: gut microbiome; material: fecal sample | place: Denmark | collected 2008 | reverse complement strand
GGTGTTGTCGTCAAGGTCCTGGACGTCGTGGCCGTAGATGCCGAACGCCGGAAGACCCTTCTGGGCATGTGCGGCGAGCACGGCGGCCAGATAGACGGCTCCGGGACGCTCGGTTCCGTTGAATCCCCATACGGCCTTGGGCCACCAGGGGTTCATGTCCATCGTCTCGGCGCCATAGCACCAGCATGATGTCACGGTGATGGTGGCACCCACACCCTCGCGCTCGAATTTCTCGGCACAGGCTGCGCTCTCGGCCACACGGCCTATCGTGCCGTCGGCAATGACACACTCGACGGGGCTGCCGTCGCCGTTGCGCAGGTTTGTGCTTATCAGGTCGGCTACGGCACGTGCCAGGCTCATGGTCTTATCTTCGAGGCTCTCGCGGACACCACCCTGGCGCCCGTCGATGGTGGGACGTATGCCTATCTTGGGATATTTTTTCATCGTATGTACTGATTCGGTTTCTATGGGATTGATTTATGCCGCAAAGTTACTCTCCCGCGACCTCACATCAGTTGCACAATCATGTCATAGGATTGGATAAAATCGACTTTATGTTTTATAACATACTCTGCCTTACTCCTTGTCGCTGTCTGTTTAGCTACCTTTGTTGTCATAAACATACGGTATAGATGAACAGTGTCATAGACTCGATGCACCTTGTTGTGCTTCATATCGGACGGCATCGCTGCGGGCCGGAGTGGAATTTCAGCGATGTGCGCAGTCCGTTCACACGCATATATTATATCATCTCGGGCGAGGCCGAGGTCTCGACCCCCGACGGCGTCACTGTGCTGAGGGCCGGACACATGTATATCATACCCGCCTTCACCCCCCATAGCTGCAGGTGCCGCAGGGAGTTTGACCACTATTACATACATCTCTATGACGAATCGGGCCAGTATCTGCTCGAGGACTGGGAGATGCCCTCTGAAATCGAGGCTACGGCAGACGACCTGCGCCATGTCGAGAGGCTGCTCGCGCTCTGTCCCGGCATGGCGTTGCGGCAGACCGACCCGAGCACATACGGCGACAGCCGCTCGATAATAGACTGTGTGGAACTGAACAGACAGCGCGAGCTGTGGGCCCGCGTCGAGTCGAGAGGCCTGATATATATCCTGCTGTCACGCTTCATGCGCCGGGCAGTCCCGAAGACATACGTGAACGATGCGCGCATACAGGCCGTCCTGAGCCATATCCGCGCCAATCTCACATCGCCGACCCTCTGCCTCGAGTCACTTGCCGAGACCGTCCACCTGTCGAAAGACTATCTGATAAGGCTCTTCAGGCGCGAGATGTCCACCACCCCCGGGCGATATATAAACAAGCGCCGCATCGAGGCGGCGCAGTTAAGGCTTGTCACCGAGACCAAACCTGTCAAGGAGGTCGCATACGATCTCGGATTCAGTGATGTGGCATATTTCTGCCGTCTCTTCAAGAACATCACAGGCATGACCCCGCAGACGTACCGTCGCAAGGATGCCGGAATGGGGGTGTGAAATCTTTTTTGAGGAATGGAGATATTGTTGCGAAAAAATAGTTACATTTGCATTATGCTATGGAGCTGTTATGATTTGAGCTATGGAATACCCCTTGATATCTGAATACAGAGAGGCCATCCTCGCGGCAGAGGATAATTTCAACGAACTGTCGTCACTGCGCCCGGTGCTTGACGGTCGCGGAGATCCCGTGATGTCGAGCGGTAATTTTGCGGTTGTGTTCAAGATGAGAGACAGCCGTGATGGGACATTTTATGCCGTGAAATGTTTTATCAAAGACCAGAAGGGGCGTGATGAGGGCTACCGTAAGATTGCCGATGAGTTGGACTCCGTTTCCTCGTCATATATTCTGCCATTGCGCTATCTCGAAGATGAGCTGTTTGTCGATTCAGCGCATTGCGACACTGAGGAATTTCCTGTCGTGGTGATGGAGTGGGTCGAGGGGGAGACCCTTGACAGGTACATCAAACGCAATCTCAGTGACGTGTATTCATTGGCCATGCTCAGCTATCGGTTCAACCGCATGGCCGCATGGCTGATGGCGCAGCCTTTCGCGCATGGAGACCTCAAACCCGACAATATCCTTGTAAGGCATGATGGTTCGCTCGTGCTTGTCGACTATGACGGCATGTATGTACCGGCCATGAAGGGTGAGAAGGCCCGTGAGACAGGTAGTCCCGACTATCGGCACCCGTTGAGGAGCAGCGATGATTTCAACGAGCAGATTGACGATTTCCCCATAGCGCTGATTGCCATGTCGCTCAAGGCGATAGCCCTTAATCCCGGGTTGAAACGTAACGAAAAATATACTCTTTTGCTTAACGAGGCTGATTTCAGGGATATTGCCAAGTCTGAGACTATGGCCAAGATTCAGGCGCTATCAACCGACTCCGAATTATCATTGCTATTGGGCACATTCCATATTGCATTGGCAAAGAATAGCCTTGATTTGGTCTCGTTCAGATTGTTCATGACCGCCAAACTCAAAAAGGAAGAGAATCTGAGCACAGTAAGGACTGATGAAGACCTGAAAAATGGTATAGAAGATGAATATGGTGTGATTTATAGCAAGGATGGGAAAAGGTTGCTGAAATGTAATAAAGGAATAACAGAATATAATGTTAAAAGGGGGACGAGAGTTATATGCAATGAGGCTTTTGGTTGTTGTAGTTCTTTACAGAGCATCGTTCTGCCTGATTCGGTGACTGAGATTGGAGATGAGGCTTTCGTATATTGTCAGTCCTTGCAAAGTATTAACCTACCATTATCCTTAATTACCCTGGGTAGCAATCCTTTTGAAGGTTGTAGTCAGTTGCAGTTAAGAATTCCTCAAGGGAGTAAGTTTGAGCTCATAAATAGTCTGTTAATTGATGCCGGTCGTTTAGTATCTTGTTTGAATAATGATAAGGATATACAGCTCCCTGAATCGGTTACCGAAATTGGAGATAGGGCTTTTTATGGATGTGACTCATTGCAAAACATATTGCTATCCGATTCGGTGATTAAAATTGGAGATGAAGCTTTTGGTTGTTGTGAGTCCTTGCAAAGCATCGTGCTACCCGATTCGGTGATTGAAATTGGAGATGGAGCTTTCCTACATTGTAGGGCCTTGCGAAGTATTAACCTACCATTATCCTTAATTACTCTGGGCAGAAATCCTTTTATAGGTTGTAGGCAGTTGCAGTTAAGAGTTCCTCAGGGGAGTAAGTTTGAGCTCATAAATAGTCTATTAATTGATGTTGGTCGCTTAGTATCTTGTTTGAATAATGATAAGGATATACAGCTCCCTGAATCGGTTACCGAAATTGGAGATATGGCTTTTAATGAATGTGACTCATTGCAAAACATATTGCTGCATGATTCGGTCGCTAAAATTGGTGAGGAAGCTTTTATGTCGTGTGGATCCTTGCAAAGCATCGTGCTACCCGATTCGGTGAATGAAATTGGAGATAAAGCTTTCGGATATTGTAGGGCCTTGCGAAGTATAGTGCTCCCTGATTCCTTGGCTAAAATTGGGAATTATGCTTTCATAGAGTGTAGTTCCTTGCAAAGCGTGAACTTACCGGAATCTTTAATCTCAATTGGGGAAAATCCTTTTTACCACTGTAAGCAGTTGCAATTAATAGTTCCAGAGAGGAGTAAGTTTAAGCTCTTAAAAGGACTGTTAATTGACGATAACGGACGACTGCTAACTTGTTTGAATACGGATGAGAGAATAGAAATACCTGATTCGGTAAAAGAAATAGGGGAGTCTGCATTCGGACTCTGTAGATCCTTGCGAAGCATAGTGCTACCTGATTCGGTGACTAAAATTGATAATGCTGCTTTTGAGGGATGTAATTCGTTGCAAAGCATAGTTTTACCTGATTCGGTCTCCAAAATTGGTAATGGCGTTTTTCGTTTTTGTTTCTCCATGCAAAGAATAGAGGTACCTAAATCTTTAGAGAATGTGAAATTTGAAGGTGTACCATCTGATTGTAAGATAGTCGTAAGATAATATGATAGTTATAGAGTCAAAACGAAAGAAGATAGAGAATATACTCAAGAAATATCCGGGTGCGGTTGTTGCGGATGTGACGAGCAATGCCAGGGACGGACTTGTGAAACTGAGCCCGTTCTATCCGCACGGTGGGATTCCGGTGCCATTCAGCGGCGGTGTTACTGCAGAGTGTGTGGAAGGTGTGTGGCAGGGCCTGAAAGTCTTTGAAGGTGAGGACGTAGACGCCGCAATGTTCAGAAACGGCACTATGAAAAACCTGAAAAGGACAGTCCGTACCCATGGCCGTGTTTTAGGGCATAGAAAAGGCGTGAATGGCGACGAGATATTGGGGTATGTCGAGGCTAAACAGCAGATATATATACCGACATACCGTTGGATGCTCGAAAACAGGGTGTCAAGTATAATAGACCGTCTCAGGGGGGCATCCAAGGAGCGGACAATAGTGCTGCTTGACTATAATACCTGCTGTGACGTGGACAGTCCCGTAAAGCCGCTATCGCACGCATACCTGATAAAGGCATACGTTGAGGGCCTTTATCCATACGGCGACAGGGAAGAGAACCAGGAACCGACATTACCGTTTTTATAAAAAATCTGAATTATATGGCAAGAAGACATGACCATGAGTCCTTCAGAAGGCTCATAGAAGCCAATGGCATTAAAAAGTTATATCATTTCACAGACCGTGACAACCTGAAGTCGATAATAGACAACGGAGGACTGTTCTCGTGGGCCGACTGTGAGTCGAGAGGCATAACGATAGCCAAGCCCGGCGGCAGCGGGTTGTCACGAGACCTCGACCGCAGGGACAGTCTGCAGCATTATGTAAGGCTCAGTTTTACGACCGAACATCCTATGATGTATGTGGCTATGAACGAAGGCCGCATAACGAACCCTGTGATACTGGAGATTGACCCCGAGGTCATTTATGACAGCGAGACCAGATTTGCCGACCGCAACGCCACACGCACCGGCGAGAACGTTGGCGGGACGTTTGACGATTTCAAGAAGATACATTTCAATGCGATAAAGGCGCGACGGCATTTTGACCTCGCGGTCGAGGAACAGCCATTCTTTCAGGCCGAGGTTCTGGTGAAGCATTTCATCTCCATCGACAAGATATTGAATATCGGCAATTTCGGCATCGCACTGCCCACTGTCGACAGGCAGATACAGAGCAAGACACCGTACACGGCACAGATAACGAGGTCAACGCCTACGGCATTCATATTCCTGTTGGATCATTCGGCGAGCATGTCACGACAGACTAACCTGCTGGGAGAGACTATGCCTATGTCGGAGGCTGTGGCGAGGATAGTGAACAGACAGATAAACGAGCTGGTGCTGAGGTGTATCAAGGCGAATGAGGTCAGGCACTATTTTGACATCGCCGTGATAGGATATGGCGAGGATTCGTACAGCGCATGGGACGGTGACCTGGCTGGTCGTGATTTTGTCTCACCCGAGGAGCTGCGCGACAATCCGTTGAAGCGCATAACGGTGAGGGAAGAGAAGAAGACCCGTCGTGGAACCGTGGTAAAGGAGGTCGAGAAGGTGCAGTGGATAGAGGCAAGGCATACCGGCTCACGGACACATTTCCACAAGGCTTTCGACCATGCAAAACGTCTGCTTGATAGGTGGATGGAAGAGCATCACGACAAGGACTGCTATCCTCCGACAATCATAAACATCACGGACGGTGCGTATAACGGCGCGACAAAAGAAATGGTGCAACAGAGAGCCAACGAACTGAAGTCGATGTTCACGAACGATGGCAATGTGCTGCTGTTCAACATACATATAACAGCCGATGGCGGGTCGGTGCAGACATTCCCGACATCCAAGGATGAGCTTGGCGGTAACGGTTATGCGTCCGATCTGTTTGATTTGTCAAGCCTGTTGCCGCTGCGTTATAACGAGGAGATATGCAGGATGCAGGATATAGACTCGTCGGTGAGACATTCGGCAATGGCAGTCAATGCAGACATGTCTACACTGATAAAGCTGATGGATATAGGAACTCCGACTAACATAAGTCAGGCGAGATGAGAAAGACAAGGTGTGTAACACTCGGTAAGCCTGAACGCAATGCCGTAAACGAGGATGCGGTCGTGGCCCGGAAGAATATGATTGCGGTCTCGGACGGCGCAGGGGGCGGAGGTCTGTTTGCAGACCGATGGTCGGCATATCTGCTCAAGAATCTGCCTGAGACACCAATCGGCTCTGCCGGGGAACTTGACGGCTGGATTGGCGGAATCTGGGAAAGATATTACAATCAGGCCGAGGTATGGGCAAAGCGAATCGGCGGAATGGCTCTTGACAAGTTCTATGACGAGGGTTCTTTCGCAACGCTTGCAGCCGTCTGGAGAGGGGCGGACGGGGTGTGTAGGTGGATGACTTATGGTGACAGTGTGGTGTTCATATATGACCGGGCGACAAAGGGGCTTTATTTCTCTTTTTCGGAGCTCAAGGATTTCGACCGTCCGCCATACCTGATAAACTGCAAGGATGAGCTTGACCCGGAGGGATTCAGGTGTGGCTGCTTCGAGCTGAAGAAGGGGATGACGGTATTTGTGGCCAGTGACGCATTGGCACACTACATCATGATGATGTATGAGATGTCTGCTAAAGAAAGGTTTGCCGATGAACTGGACCGTGCGATAAAATCGAGTTCAAAGAACGGCAATATAGTGAAGGAATGTATGTGTATGCCCTCTGCCGTATTTGAGAAATCGGTGATTGCGAAGATTCGCAAGAATGTCTATGACAAAAACGGCTACGGAAGATGGATAATGTCTTTATACGACAAAGGGCTTATAGCTCTTGACGACTATTCGCTTGCGGTGATGCATTATTGAGGCATCCCCGCAAGCGAATAGGAAGGGTTATGGGGTTATGGGTTTGGTCTATAAATTATATAAGATTTATAAAAATTATAAGACTTATAACCCTATGACCTCATAACCCTATAACCTCATTTCATCTGTTCCATCTCGAGGGAGGCGAGGATGAAGGGGCCTACGCCCTTGGCGTCGTTGTCGCGCTTGGGCTCTGAGATGTAATATTCGAACGAGCCGTTGCGGCGCTGCGACGAGCCTCCGCCCAGACCTGCCACGGCACAGCACTCGGTCAGCGACACGGTGCCGTCCTCGGCTGTGACGATGAACTTGTCAAGTATGCCGTTATATGCCTTGATACCGGCTTCGCGGTAGCTCTCGGGGAGCAGGCCGAGGCGGACGGCGCGCAGCAGGTTGTAGCAGTACATGGCCGATGCCGTAGACTCGAGATAGTTGCCCTCGCGGCCGCTCTCGTCGACTACCTGATACCATACGCCGCTCTCGGCGTCCTGATGCTTGATGATGCCGTCGGCTATCGAGCCGAGCAGCTTGACGAGCTCGGGACGTTTGGGATGGTTCTCGGGGAACTGCTCGAGCACATCGGTAAGCGCCCAGAAGAACCAGCCTTGTGCGCGGCCCCAGCAATGTGCTGACTGGCCTGTCTTGTTGTCGGCCCAGAACTGTGCCTTCTTCTCGTCCCACGCATGGCGATAGAGTCCTGTGGCGGGGTCGTAGGTATGCTTGGCCACCGTGAGGAACTGACGGGCAACCTCGTCGTATGCCTTTTTCTGAGCCTTGCCTGTGAGCTGGCTGTTGGCATAGGCGGTGAGGAAGGGCGACGACATGTAGAGGCCGTCAAGCCACATCTGGTGGGGATAGATGCGCTTGTGCCAGTAGCCTCCCTCCTTGGTCTTGGGCTGGGTGGTGAGCTGGTCATAGAGGGTCGAGGCGGCTGTGAGCAGACGCGGGTCGGAGGTGACCGAGTGTGCCTCGAGCAGCAGCATGCCGTTCTTTACGTCGTCCAGCTTGTAGTCTTCTTTCTTGTAGGTAAGTATCTCGCCCGCAGGTGTCACGAGTGTGTCGATATAAGACATCACATAGTCCTGCATGGGCTTGTGGCCTGTCTTGCGGGCTACGGCCATGAGCGCGTCCATCTCGACGCCTACCGAATAGCTCCACTTGGGGCGGCGGCTGTGGTCGGCCTGCCAGCTCTCGGGCCAGCGCTTGAGTTCGGAGAGGCTCATGCGCATTGACATCGGCTGGGTCTCGATGGCGGGTTTTCCGTTGATGTTGAGGTTCTCGAAGCGGATGTCGCGGGTCTGTCCCTTGATCGAGTTGCTGCCCGTGGCCACGCCGGTCCAGTCGCAGTTCTTGACCTCGACGTTATAGATGTTGCAGAGGTCTTCGAATCCCTCTATCTTGACTCCATATTTCGATTCCTTGCAAGTCACGTTCTCGAGGAATACGTTGCGCACCGTGGGGGGGAAATCGCGCTGGCATATCTCTTTCTGCTCGTAGACGAGGTTAATCTTGAGCACGGCCTCGTTGCACTGGCCCACCTCGACGTTGCGCACGAAGATGTCCTCGATGACACCGCCGCGGCACGAGTTTGTCTTGATGCGTATCACGCGATCGAGGTCGGGTGAGTCCATCACGCAGTTCTCGACAAAAAGATTCTTGAATCCGCCGGAGATTTCCGAGCCTACGACAACGCCTCCGTGGCCGTTCTTCATGCGGCAGTTGCGCACGATGACATTCTCGGTAGCGATTCCGGCGGTGCGTCCGTCGCGGTTGCGGCCACTCTTGATGGCGATGCAGTCGTCGCCCGTGTCGAAAAAGCAGTTCTCGATGAGCACGTTCTTGCACGACTCGGGGTCACAGCCGTCGCCGTTGGGGCCGTCGTTCTGTATGTGCACTCCACGCACTGTCAGGTTCTCGCAGAACAGGGGGTGTATCACCCAGAACGGCGAGCGGAGCAGGGTCACATCCTCGATGAGCACATTCTTGCACTTGACGGGGTTGAGCAGCTGCACGCGCATGCCGTATCCGTCGCCCATCTTGCGCTGCTCGACGGGGACACCCTTCTCGTTCCACTCCATGAGGATGGGACGCCCTATGCGTTGCGAGATTATGCCCTTGTCGAACTCATAGCCATATTTCACGGCACCGCACATGCGCCACCAGTTGGCATTCTCGCCACCGCCGTCTACAGTGCCCTTGCCTGTCACGGCGATGTTCTTCTGGCCGTAGGCATATATCATGGGCTGATAGTTGTAGCAGTCCATACCTTCCCAGCGGGTGTAGACAAGGGGGTATTCCTTGAGGTCTGAGGTGAAGAGCAGTGTGGCTCCCTCTTCAAGATGAAGGTTCACATTGCTCTTGAGCGTGATGGGGCCGGTGAGCCATGTTCCGGCAGGTATCACCACGCGCCCGCCACCCTCGGCGGAACAGCGGTCTATGACCTTGTTGATTAGCTCGGTGTAGAGATAGCCCTCGGTCTTTGACGGTTTCCCGTAATCAAAGATGCGATAGTCCTTGTCGCGGAACTGCGGGGCCTTGATCTGCTTCTCGACAGCCGGATAGATTGTCTTCCAGGCTTCGGCGGCAGTAGGAGTGTCGGCGGCACAGGCCATAAGACCTAATAGCCACGCTACAAGCATGATGGCTGATTTTCTCATGGTTGGATATAAGATTAATGGATGTATATGAGGGCAAAGTTACGAAAAAAAGTTGTAATTTTGCGAATAATCTATTCAATCTACCCATGAAACATATAGTTTTTCTCGTTTCCACTATTCTTATTTCCGCCTCGGCGTCCATGGCTGCCCGTGTGCCGGATCTGCTCAAACATCAGCCGAAAGGGTTCTTCAAGACAGAGGAAGCCGTGAGGGTGGGGCATCAGGTGGTAGCCTACCAGCGTGTCACCGGCGGCTGGCCAAAAAATATCAACATGTCTGTGCCGATGACACCCCAGCAGCTCGACAGCGTGAAGGCAGAGAAATGGCGCAGGGATGACTCGACCACCGACAACGGCGCGACAAACCGCGAGATGCATTTCCTGGCCAAACTCTACCAGGCAACCGGCGACACGATATGGCTTGAGCCGTTCCGCCGTGGCGTCGAATACCTGCTGTCGGGACAGTATCCCGGCGGAGGTTGGCCCCAGTTCTGGCCCGAGAACCACGGCTATCAGGTGCATATCACATATAATGACAATGCCATGGTAAACACGCTCAATATTTTGCGTGACATATCGGCATCTGTGGCGCCCTATACCGACATGATAGACAAGGCGACAGCCCTGCGCATAGACTCGGCATTTGCCAAGGGTATCGAATGTATCCTTGCGACCCAGATACGCGATGCAGACGGCAACCTCACCGTGTGGTGCCAGCAGCATGACCGTGAGACGCTGCTTCCGGCCCCGGCGCGCTCATACGAGCTCCCGTCATACTGCTCCTCAGAGTCTGCCGGCATAGTGCGTCTGCTCATGTCGCTCCCTGCACCTGACGCCCGGGTACGCGAGGCCGTCCACGGTGCCATGCGGTGGTTTGACACCCATAAGCTCACTGGTGTCCGTCTCGAACGTCATTATGGCGACGGTGGCGACACACGCCTTGTCTCTGACCCGGACGAGCCGCTCCCTATCTGGGCCCGTTTCTATGACCTCGAGAAGGGTGAGCCATACGTATGCGACCGCGACGGCGTCCCCAGGAAATCGCTTGAGGAAATCGGTCACGAGCGCCGTAACGGCTACGGATGGTACAACCGTGCGCCACTCGACCTCTATCCCCTCTATGCCGAGTGGTGTGCCCTCTATGACCCCGAGCACACCCCGAAACCATAGGGAAGCATCCCACATGAAAAAAACGGAGCCGCCTTCATCACGAGGGCGGCTCTGTTGTGAATCTAACGAAGTGAAAACTTTATCAAATCTGTCTATCTAAAAACCTGAATTTCTTTTTTACCCTAACCTGTACCGATTTCTGATTTGATACAATCTCTATTTTTTCTTACTTTATACTGAAACAGTGTTGTGATATCGGGTCTTGGGATGGATGTTTCCTTGACCTCGCACTGCAAAGTTAGGGCTTGCACAAGCCATGTGCAAGCCCTTTGTACGCTTATCTAAATAATCTAAAAGCAATCTAAATACTAACTATTTGATTAATAGATATGTATAAAATGCTGTTCAAACAGGTTATCTAAACAAAATCAAGAGGTTTAGACCATGTAATTGTACTGTTTACGATATTTGTGTCACTGCATTTCCACCAGTCCGATGTGCCTGAGATCTTCCTCGATAGTGGCCCGGTTTATGGCACGTGTACGCAGTTTGTTGCGATATGTATAGATGGTGTTGGTCGATATGCCGAGGAAGCGTGCTATGACGGCGGCATCCTCGATGCCGAGTCGGCTCATGGCGGCCACGCGGAGCTCTGTGGTGAGTGCGGTGGGGTCGGTGGTTACTATCTTCTTGTCTGGCTGCAGCAGACGGTTGACCTGCTCTACGAAATCCGGGAACAGGTGGAACAGGGCTTCGTCAAACACATCATAGAATTTCTTACGCGCCTCCTCGAGGACCTTCCCGGATTTGATATATGCCATGAGGTCTTCGGTCTGGCCCGCTGTCAGCTTGCGTCGGCACATCTTGTTATACTCCTCCAGAATCTCGATATAGCTTGAACTGAGGTTCATGAACTCTGATATGTATGTCTCCTTGGCAAGATTGGCACGTGCCAGCTGTTCTTCGGTCTGCTTGAGCTTCTTGACCTGCTGGCGCTTGCCCTGGAGGATGCGGTAGACGATGATGAAGGCTATTATGAGCAGTGCCATGAAAGCGCCGAGGGCATATATCCAGCGGTATTTCTGGCTCTCGACAATCCTTCCGACCTCCATATACGCCTCATTGATACGCATGAGGTTGAATTTCTCGTTGGCCTGTATGGCTTTCTCGAGCGATATGCTCAGGTAGGTGTGGGCCCTTGTGGCATCACCCATCGAATATAGCAGTTCGCCAAGGCGCAACAGGGCCACCCCTTCGAGATTGGCATTATATATATATGCACAGGCCGAATGGGCATAGTTATAGACAGCCTCGTCAAGGTTGTCGTTGTGCCAGTAGTATTCGCCAAGCATTATGAGCGAGCGCCCGTATTCAAAGTCACTGAACTCTGAGGCGGTCACGCAATCGTGGAGGGTAGCGGCCATGAGCTGTTTCTTTCCCTCGGCAAGATAGATGAGGGCTTGCGAGAAAAGGTTCTCCGGCGAGCCCGGTTTGGTGAGCCGGTTCCATTCGCGTGCATGTTCCAGTCCGAGTCTTGTCTGGCTGTTGTCGGTCTCGTCATATTTGAAAAATGTTCCGATTGTCAGATAGTTCAACGCGCCGACACGATGGAATACATATAGGTTGTCCGGGTGAATACCTTTTTCAGCCTCGTCCTCGTATAGTTTCAGGCCCTCGTGGATGGCTCCTGAGTTGACATAAGGAATCACTTTGTGCAGCGTGAAATTCTGTACCATGACCGAGTCGCCGAGAGCGCGTGCTACCTCAATGCCTCTGTCATAGGCTGCAATGGCCGAGTCGGTAGACAGTTCGGACTCGACGTAGCCGAGTTCGAGATAGCGGTCGAGCAGTCTGCGGGCGTCCGGCTCGTGACGTATGACCATACGTATGGAGTCGGCTTTCGAACGCCGCCGTGCGACATGAGTATGCCGTTGCTCTATCAGACGGTCGAGCAACTCAAGCATCCCGTTCTTGGATTTCGGGAGTTCAGTCGGCTGGGCGTAAAGACCGATGACGATGAAATGTGCAAGCACAAACAGCATTATGAGTTTTTTCATGCGGCTGTGTCAGGGTAAAAGTGGATGTTAAGACTTAGTGTATGGGTTTACTGATGCGGAGGACAGTGTGGAAGAGATGTGAGGGGAGCGGTCGGTGAGAGGTTGCGGTCGACGGAGACTGCAGGGGAAATTTGCAAATGACGAATTGCGGCATAAAGCTCGGGGAAATATTCAGGTTTCAGTTTCCCGCTTATGTTGATGCAAAAGTACGAAAAATAAATCGGAATATCGCTACCCGTATGTAAAGTAGAGTGTTAAAAAGTTATAAACATATTGCGGGGAGAGATTTTTGTCTCTCCCCGCAATATGTTTATTCGGTAAGCACAGAGGTATCTATCGGTGTCGGAGCCGGTTCGAGTGTGGTCTGAGATGGCGTCAGGTATTGCTTGCGGTCATCTATGGCTATGAGCACACCGTCACGGTTGTCGGCGGGGGTATGGCTGAAGCTCTTTCCGGCTTTGCCGAGATAGCTCAGGGTGCCTGTGGCGGCATCCATCCACCATATATTCTTGTTTTTGCCGGATATGCCTGACAGAGCAATATCCATAGGACGTCCCGTGTGGTTGTAGACAAGGAGATAGTCGTTGCCACGTGTGGCGATGAGTCGGTCGTATCGGGTGCCGTTGTCGCGTATCACGTTCTGGTCGGGCACACGGTCGAGATAGGGGAGCGAGAGCATGAGGCGCTTGAGATGTTTCATCTGGTTGAAACCGGGTGCGTCGAGGGCCTTGTACCAGGGTGTCTTCTCTCCGTCTGCGAAATACGCTCCCGTCACACCGGGACGCGCGAACTGCATGATGGCATTGTGGCCGTAGGTATGTCCGCACGACCCGGCGAATACCGACCAGTAGGCATAGCGGCGTACATCGCGGTCGGTCCAGCGCGGTTCGGCGTCAGAGTGGAGGCCCTGGGGGATGTCCTCATAGCTCGGCTCGCCGTCGAGCACGGGTTTGTGGGGCGAGTGTACGCGTGCCGAGTCGACATACATCCATGAGTCCTCCTCGGTGCCGTCGGGAATCGGATACTCCTTGTTGCCCATGCGCTGGTCGTAGCGTCTGTGTCCGCTCTGGAACATATTGAAATCAAGCCAGTCGCGCGATCCGAACCAGCGGGCCGAGGTGGTGCGGCCACGTGGATGGAATGTCATCAGGTGTCCCGGATCGACCTCGCGGATGCTCTCGGCAAGCGCATCCCACACATCTGTCTTTATGTTCCCCTGGATGTCCCCGCCGATAATCCAGACGATATTGGGGCGGTCCTTGTAGCGGTTGGCAAGAAACCGTCCATACTCTTTTGCCTGGTCTGTATCCATCAGCCCGGCCTTGACGAGACCTCCCCAGATGCAGACCATGCCGATATAGATGCCGTTGCGCTCGGCGGTCGATACGATATGGTCCATGTGGTCCCAGTATCCGTATTCGCCCGGGCGGTCTATGTTGGAGAAATCCCAGCCGTCGGGATGTGAGTACTTGCCGTAAAAATTCATGGCCGGTACGCCGTTTATGGTCTGCACCTGCACCACATTATATCCGGCATCGGCTGCGCGGCGCAGATAGTAGGCCGCCTCGTCGCGGTCGAGCCGTTCGGGAAGAAGCCATCCCGTATCGCCAAGCCAGAAGAACGGTGTTCCGTCCTTGTGCTGCAGATAGTGTCCGTTGTCGCTGACACGCAGAGGCCCGTGTTTCCACGGCAAGTCGGCGCCCGTTGCCGTCACGGCGAGGATTAGCGACAGGGCAAAAGCATAGAATTTTCTCATAAGGGTATTGTCTAAGGTTGGGTAAAATGTGAGGAATGAGGGTGTCACATTCGTGTGGGGCACCCTCATTCCGGTGATGAATCTGTATTTCGGTTATTTCTTCTCGTCAGAGAGCTTCTTGAGGGCTTTCTTGTTGAGTTTCACTTTGTATTTCGAGCGGAGCTCCTTGACCCATTCGGCCTCAAGCTGCTGCTGCAGGTCTGACGACACGGCGGCCTTGACATCGGATGCCTCCTCGGGCGTGTCGATTACCTTCCAGTCATACGGGAACCATGCCGTCCATTTGCCCACAGGCTCGGCCTTTGCACCTCCGAAGGCAATCTCATCGACAATCTTGTTGTCACCCTTGCCTGTCAGTACGCGCTCAACCTTGATGTCGCGTCCGAAACGGTCGGTAAGTGTCTTTACCAGCGAGTCGCGCTGCACGGTGCCTGTCTCGAGGAACGCTTTGGCTGCGGCGGCTACGGAGTCTGATGATGCAAGCACCACGCATCCCTTGAATCGGGGACGGTCCCATGTATATTTGGCGCGGTTGGCCTCGAAACATGCCTTGAGGGCATCGGTATCCTTGTTCGAGCGGTCCCAGACCTTGCGGTTTGAAATCTCGAAGAGCAGTATGCCGTCACGGTATTCGTTGATGAGGTTGCGGAATTCGGGATCCTCTTTTGCAAATTCTCCGCGGGCATAGCGCACGGTCGCGTCCTCGAGCGAGGCTTTGGCCTGACGCTCGAATGCTCCGAAGGGGTCACGTCCGTTTTCGCGCACATTGTCGGCTATGGCGCCGAGGACATCGGCTGCGGTGATTGTGCCGCCGGCAGGGAGATTGCCTACGATGACTGTGCCGTCAACGGCATCGAACGCCTCCTTGGCATTGGCTGTGCCCTCCATCGACTTGCGCACTTTGCCGAGGCCGTCCTGGTTGAGCGAGAAGCCCCATTTCTGCTGCATCTCGGTGATGCGTGCCTCGCGGGGCATATTGATGCGGTTGTCGCGGGCCATTGCACCGAGTATCTGCGAGCGGTTATCCTTGAGGGTGCCGAGGGGCATGTGCTTGTCGACCCTGACGATGTGATAACCGAATGGTGTCTGGAAAGGCTTTGAGATGGCGCCTTCTGGAAGGGCGTATGCCTGCTGCTCGAACTCGGGCACCATCATTCCGGGGCCGAATTTGCCGAGCGAGCCACCCTTCTGTGCCGAACCCGGGTCGTCGCTCTCCTTCATGGCCAGAATCTCGAAGGCGGCTCCATTGTTGAGCAGTTCGTATATCGAGTCAATCTGAGCCTTCTTGACAGCCATCTCTTCGGGCGAGAGACCCTGGGTCATCTTGAGGATATGGCTTGCCGATACCAGTCCGGGATGAGGCTTCTCGGCTGTGGGCTTTATGATATGCCACCCGTAAGGGGTATCGTCGACAACCTCCGAGATACTGCCGATAGGGGTATTGTAGGCGGCTTTCTCAAAGGGATATGGATAGCGGCCCGAGGCGATGAATCCCATGCTGCCCCCGTTGCGCAGTGCCGAGCGGTCGGCCGAGAACTTCTTGGCCATCTCGCCGAAATCGGCGCCGTTCAGTATGGCTGTGCGTATCGAGTCGAGACGCTGGCGGTTGGCCTCGCGCTCAGAGGCGTTACGTCCTATCGGGAGCATTATGTGGCTCACCTCGCGCAGGGTCTGCATGCGGCCCCATGCCTCGTTGACAAGACGTTCGCGCACGATTGTGTCGACCAGATGCGGTGTCATCACATCAGCGCAATATCCGTCAAACTCCTTGATGAAGCTGGCGGTGGTGTCAATGCCGGCAGCCTCGGCATCGGCGACCTTGAGCTTGTAGGTCACGAACATATCGACATACTCGTCGAGAGGTTGCGGGTTCTCTTGCTGCAGGTTGTTCTTCTTGTAGAGATATTCAAATTCGCTCTGGCTGATGTCCTTGCCGTTGATAGTCATCACCGTGGGGTCCCCTTTGGGGGCGGCAGCGGTGGCGCCAAGCATGACGGCGGCTATCAATGCGGCCGGGAGAAATTGCTTTTTCATGAATGGATGAGGTGGTTTATATCTTTTCTAAGTCTATAACGCCATCTTCGCTTAATTATTGCAGTCTCCGTCTGTCCGCGAGCTTTTTTTAGGCTGCATCTCCGTGGTGTCAGAGGGCCGCGCTGATGACATAGGTTTCTCCCGCCATGGTGGGGAGGTCATAGAGGTATGTCTCACCAAGTGTCAAGGCCGGAATCTTCGAGGCATCCTTTATGACAGGCGCGGGGATTGAGTATGTGCTGTTGAGCGGGTTGGAATTCTCGCCCACTGCTACTTTCAGTCCTCCGTCGTGGCGCAAGGGTGTCGACGTGCGCAGACGCAGGTTGCCTCCAAGCGTAGACTTTATCGTGGCTGATACGAGTTTGCCGTCGCGCCATGTCATATCCGTAATCTCGAATCCGCCACGGGCGCGCAGTCCGCCCACCGAGCCGTCGGCCCATGCGTCGGGGAGGGCCGGGAGCAGATGTATGGCTCCGTCGTGGCTCTGCATCAGCATCTCGGCAATGCCTGCGGTGCAGCCGAAGTTGCCGTCAATCTGGAACGGAGGATGTGCGTCGAACATATTGGCATACGTACCCCCGTCCTGGTCCTTTATGGTGACGTTGGGGTCTTTGAGCTTGAGCTGGTTGCGTATCAGGGTGAAGGCGTGGTTGCCGTCGAGCAGACGCGCCCATAG
>UMKE01058849.1_pt1 | contig 17332 bp, 14 predicted proteins | sample 1966231 | NCBI WGS metagenome assembly UMKE01 (sample SAMEA4836168, study PRJEB28245) | human gut metagenome | biome: gut microbiome; material: fecal sample | place: Denmark | collected 2008 | reverse complement strand
AATTTTCGGGCGCAAGCCGGTGCTGTTTTTTGCTTTTCCCGCTTCTTCTGACCGCGTGTCGTGGTCAGAGCTATCCGGCCTGCTGTCTTTCTCTGAGAGACATTGACGCCAACCCTGACGCCAACGTCGATGGGACAAATCGTGCCTGTTTGGACAGGATGAGACATAACAGCGACACCCGGCTGCTTTTTCTTGTAGCCGGGTGTCGTTTTCTGCGTTTTTCAGCGTTCTAGCATCTTTGGCATGACCTTTCCGACGGTTCTAGCCGCTTCCTGCTGCATTCGGCTGGTCGAGTGCGTGTAGACGTTCAGCGTGAAGCCCGCGCTGCTGTGGCCGAGCATCGTAGAGACTGTTTTCACATCCACGCCGCATTGTAGCGCGGTCGTGGCGAAACTATGTCTCAAGTCATGAAATCTGACGTGCTCCAATCCAATGTCCTTGCAGATCTTCCGGTGAATCTTCACGATGGCGTCCGGGTGATACATTTCACCGGTTACCGGGGAAGGAAACATGTAGGGATTTTTCGGGTGCTTTTCATGCTCCTGCTCCAGCAGCTTTGCAGCTTCCTCCGGGATGGAAACGTAGCGGACAGAAGTGCTTGATTTGGGCGGGGACACAGTGACCTGACCATTGTAGAAGAGATATTGTTTTGTCACATGAATCGTCTGCGTCTGCGCGTCGTAATCCGACCAGAGCAGCGCCGCGATTTCCCCTTTCCGAAGTCCCGTAGCCAGCTCCAGATAAAACATCGGCAGGACACCGCGCTGTTCGGCGGCTGTCAAGTAGGACTGATACCGCTCCGACGGGATCACCTGCAGTTCCGGTTTCGTGATCTTGGGCGGGATACAGAATTCCGCCGGATTGAATGGGATTAAGCGCTCCTGCACGGCTCGCTTCAACGCAGATTTCAGCATGACATGGATGCCATGTACGGTCGTGCTGCTGAGACCGGGCTTTTTGGCTTTGGTGTCCTCCCGCATCCTGCCGTTTTCCAGTAAGTCTTTATAGAACTGCTGAATATCAAGCGAGGTCAGCTTGTTTAACGGCGTATCGCCCAGGCGCGGGAGGACATGGTGATCGATATAACCCTTGTAGTAGCGCGCGGTCGTTTCGCGCACGTTTGGCTGCGCATACAGCGAGTACCAAGCCTGCACCCAACCTGCCACGTTATATTCGCCGGATTTGACCACATCGATCTCGGTTGCTTCTGCCAGTGCTTCTTTCAGTTTGGTGCGAACCTCAGCCTGTGTTTTGCCGAGAATGCTTTTTCGAATCTGCTTTCCCGTCTCTGGGTCACGACCTGCAATGTAGCGCGCTTCCCAGCGACCATCTTTTCGCTTACCAATGGTTCCTTCGCCATTGACTCTCTTTTTTGCCATTTGCGTTCCTCCTTTCTGGCAGCTCAAACGAATATCACAAAGACAGCGAAATAGCTAGTCCTAAGTGAGAGAACTTTCCGCAGCCTGCTTTTCCAGCCAGTCCAGGAATTTTTCCTGTGAAATGACGATCCTGCGCCCAACCCGGAACGCAGGAAAATCTCTGCTGTGGGCAAGGGTATAGGCTCCTGCCTTGGAAATACCGAGCACGGACGCTACATCCATCATGCTTAGCATAAGCGGAAGTTCTTGTAATGATTGATAGGTTCTTTTCTCCATGTTGCTCCTTTCGCGTTACGCGCTCCAACACGCGGTTTTTATGATTTCCAGTGCAGCGTCCCTGTCGGGACGCAGAAAAGCCGACACGCGGGCGCGTGCCGGCTGACGGCTTGTGACAAAGGTTTATTCTGGAGTTAGATAAGGAGCAGGAGGAAGCGAATGAACGACGGGAAAAAGAGGCGGAGCAGCGCTGAGCTGCCCGCCCACAAGCGATTTGCAAAATCGCGCGGCCGATGGATTTATCCATCGTTCCAGAACACAATTTTTGTGTTCTGCGAGGACTGCGGACTGTGCGCCCTCATAATCAGACTTAAGCTGAAAACCGAGGACAGGGCCAACGCCAAACAGGCGCATCACGATAAGGCCATCGCCCTCCAACAACCTCACAGTTTTTCAATAAAGGATTGCACTTCACCTTACTCCTACACATTTCCGTATTGTTCCAATAATGTACCATGTAAAAAATCGCTATTTTTTTGTAGTCTCTATTGACAAAAGCGAAGATTAATAATAAATTATAATTTAATAACACGGGTGGTGAATTGAAGAAAGGTCACTGCGGCGGGAATTATGTGTGAATACTTTTCAATTTTCTGTCACAGTATTATGCCGCCTCCTGTCCACTGTCCAAATTTGAAAGGGGTAAAGATTATGAAAGCACGTATATCACGCAAATTTTTCTGTCTTCTGCTGGCAGTAGTGATGGTATGCACACTACTGCCAATCACTGCGCTGGCGGCTGAACCAAGCGGCAGCATCGAGCGCGTCGGCATCACTCATGCTAACGGTGTCCTGAAGAACGCTGTTTCCGTTGGACTGAAGAATGTTAACTTTGAGTCCAGCGTACAGGTGAAGCTGTACAGCGGCGATACTCTGCTGACCACGGCTACCTTGCAGGAAGTAGATCCCGGCAGCTATGGTTTCCTGACCTGCTGCATCGCTACCGAGACTGCTGACGAGTACTGGTCACTGACCCCCTGGACTCCCAAAGATGATGTTGTCCCCAATAAAGTCGTGCTGTTTGTGGATGACAACGAAATGGACACTATGGAGTTCACTCTGGATGCTGCAGAGTGGGCAGCCCTGCCCGGCACGGTGCTCCCCTATAGCGGCAGCATCGGCGGCGGTTACACCTACTGCACCATCAAGAAGGCTACCCCGAAGCTCAACACCTATGACCACTTCGCGTATGTGCAGGGCTATCCCGACGGCACCGTGAAGCCCGCAGGCAACATCACCCGCGCCGAGACGGCGGCGATCCTGTTCCGTCTCATGGACAATTCGTCCCGCAAGACCTATCTGTCCACTAAGAGCGGCTTCCGTGATGTCACCGCCGGCAGCTGGTACAACACCTATGTCGCGACGCTGAACAACGCCGGCGTCATTACCGACAGCGCCAACGGCTACTTCCGCCCGAACGAGGCCATCACCCGTGCAGAGCTCGCCGCCATGCTCGCCTCCTTCACCGAGACGACCCGCGCCGCGAACTACTTCGACGACGTGAGCGCCAACCATTGGGCCGCGAAGGCCATCGCGATCTGCGCCAAGCTCGGCTGGATCACCGGCTATCCCGACGGCTCCTTCCGTCCGGACAGAAACGTGACCCGCGCGGAGCTCATGGCCATGATCAACCGCGCCACCGGCCGCGCGCCCAAGTCCGCCGACGCATTCCTGCCCGGCATGAAGACCTGGAGCGACAACACCGCCGACAAGTGGTACTACCTCGACGTGCAGGAGGCCACCAACAGCCATTCCTACGCCGTCAGCCCCACCGAGCTCTGGACCGCGCTTACCGCTGCGCCCGATTGGTCGCGCTACGAATAAGCTGACCCGAGCCCCGGCGATCTGAACCCCAAGAAAAAGCCTCTCCCACCCGGGAGAGGCTTTTTTGTGCAAAATCTGTGCGGTTCCGGACGAAAAGCGGCACAAAAAACAGTGGACTTTTCCGGCTGGCTGCGGTATGAAGCCCCTGTCTTACCCAACGGGCTGCCAGTATGGGTCTGCGCCGAGCTCCTGCAGAATCCCGACTGTCGCGGCGGCAGCCAGGGCCGGGATCAGACCTTCACCATCACCCCGAATAAGGGCTACGCCGTCGCCAAGGTGCTGATCGACAGCAAGAACGTGGGCGCGGTGAAGTCCTACACCTTTGAGAATGTCCGCAGAAACCATACCATCGAGGTCAGCTTTGCACGGGCGAACGAATTTATCGACGTTCCGGCGGGCAGCTATTTCTACGAGGCCGTTATGTGGGCAGTCGAAAACGGCGTCACCACCGGCATAAGTGCAAGCCGTTTCGATCCGGACGGCATCTGCACCAGAGCGCAGGCCGTCACCTTCCTGTGGCGCGCAGCAGGCAGCCCCGCAGCCAAGTCCGCAGTCATGCCCTTTGCCGATGTGAAGGTTGGCAGCTACTACTATGACGCGGTGCTGTGGGCCGTGGAGAACGGCATCACCAAGGGCACCAGCGAGACCATGTTCAGCCCCGATGCCACCTGCTCCCGTGCGCAGATCGTGACCTTCCTGTGGCGCTCCCAGAAGTCCCCGGCAGCGGGCACGGCCAATCCCTTCACCGATGTGAAGGCAAGCGCCTACTACGCTGACGCGGTGCTGTGGGCTGTCAAGGAGGACGTCACCAAGGGCACCACCAACACCACGTTCAGCCCTGACGCCAACTGCACCCGCGCACAGATCGTCACCTTCATCTGGCGCGCCCTTGCGGAGTAAGCGCGTATGACTGAAAAGGAATAGCAGCAGATAAAGCGGCTTGACATCTCATTTGTGGTCATTGGCGGCATTGGAACGCTGTTGATCACCGCCATGATAGTTGCTCTTTCGTACTTGGGCTGGTTTGATCAGTTCACCGACAGCGGGCTTTTATCCTCTCTGGATGAGTGGCTGGTGACGGTGCTGATCGGAGGCATCCTGCTCGTGCCATTCCTCATAGTAGCCTCGTATCCGGAGCTGCGCGGCTGTTTGACCAGCGGCGAAACGGCAGAAGCGGCGCTGAAAAACGCGCTGGACTGCAAACGCGAATGGCTGGCCGCCGCACTGGAAGATGGTTATGAAATTCCGGAGCCCGCGTCTAACGAGGAGTATTCCGGGCAGTTCAAGCTGCGGCTTCCGAAGTCGCTGCACCGCGCACTTGCGGAAAACTCCAAACGCGAGGGTATCAGCATGAACCAGTATTGTCTGTACCTGCTGACGAAAAACAACGCTGAATTTCGCCACGGCGCATAATAAATCATAAGATGCAGAACCCTCCATCCAACTACGGATGGAGGGTTCTTATCCAAGTCCCATCAGTTCTCGAATAATTCGGTCAGACATTTTGATGGAGCCGACGAGTAACGGGTGGTCGAACCATATAAATATGCGAGGTTGCCGCTATACAGCCCCGCCACTCACCTCCACGGTCTGTGTAGTTTGCCGAACACCTCCGTGGACAGTATAACAAACAATTTTCAACGGCGAAAGCACACCCCTCCGGTTTCATAACCCCGTCGGTGCCTTTCGTAGAAAGGCGGATTATAAATATGGAGCGATATGCTTGGAAAGCCGCTGTTCTGCCCGGGAAGATGGCAGAATACCGCAGGCGGCATGATGAGATCTGGCCGGAGATGCTGGAGATGTTCCGACGCGCCGGGATCCGGAATTATTCGATCTGGCAGACGGGCGATACGCTTTTCGGATATTACGAATGCGATGATCTGAAAACAGCGCTTGCCGTGCAGAAGGATGTGCCTGTCAGTGCACGCTGGCGCGCGTACATGCGCGACGTGATCCGTATGGAACAAGACCCGAAGAGCGGCGCACAGCCGCATCTGGAGCAGGTGTTCTTCTTTGGCGGCCGCTGAAAGTGCGTTTGCTATGCTGCCGTCACAATGCAGCGATCAATTCAAACGGGCGAAGGACGGCTGGCGTTATTGACGGGTAATTATGAAAGCGTATTGCTTCCGGGTTTGGATAAATTGCGGCGGCATTTTGCGATTTCTCGCTGAAATTGCATATCACCAGCAGGCGCTTTCCCTGATATGTACGGACGTATGCAAAAATATGCGGATCGTCGGCACAGAGCAATTCAAATGTGCCATATCGGATCAAAGGATTCCCTTTTCGGAAGGCCAATATATCCCGGTAGAAGTGCAGGACTGAATTTTCATCCTTCTCCTCCTGTTCGACATTGACCGCTCTCCAACTATACCCCAGGGATATCCATGGCGGCGCACTTGAAAAGCCGGCGCAAAAACGGGAATTCCACTGCATCGGCGTTCTTGCATTGTCCCGGCTTGTGTGCGCAAGGAGCGTCAGCATCATGCGTTTTTCAACAACCCCGGAATCCACGAAATCATGATAAGCACAAATGCTCTCAATATCCCGATACTGCTCAAGCGACGTGAAATGCGGGTTCGGCATTCCGATTTCCTCACCCTGATAAATGTATGGCGTACCCTGCATGAGATAGAGGCAGGCGCAGAGCATTTTCGCTGAAAGCACCCTGTATTCCGGCAGATCACAGCCGAATTTTGAAACCGCCCGCGGCTGGTCGTGATTTCCCCAAAACAGGCAGTTCCATGATGTTTCCCGCAGGCCGTTCTGCCAGCGGTTCAATACTTCCTTCAGCTTTACCAGATCTGTGCGGTCTGCGCTCCATTTTCCGTATTTTCCGTCTGTCAGACTGGTATGCTCAAACTGAAACACCATGTTCAGCTCGCCGGAGTCTGTTCCCGCGTATTTTTGGGCCTCCTGCACCGTAATGCCCGGACATTCGCCTACCGTCATAATATCGTACTTTGCCAATACCTTCTGCCGCATTTCCTTCAAATATGTATGCACCTGCGGGCCGTTGATGCAATACGGCGACAGATCCGAACCGGTATCCCGTGGAATCGGATCCGGCTTTGAAATCAAGCTGATCACGTCCATGCGGAAACCGTCGATCCCCTTATTCAGCCACCAGGACATCATACGATAAATTTCGTCACGCAGTGCCGGATTCTGCCAGTTCAGATCCGGCTGTTTTTTTGCAAAAATATGCAGATAGTGTGCGCCGACCTGTGTGTTGTATTCCCACGCAGAACCGCCGAACCAGCTTCCCCATCTGTTCGGCTTTTCTGTTTCCCAGATATAATAATCCCGATAGGCAGGATTCTGCCCGCTCGTTCCCTCCTGAAACCACCGGTGCTGGTCAGATGTATGGTTGACGACCAGATCCATAATCACGCGGAGCCCGCGCTGATGTGCCTGCCGAAGCAGGCAATCAAAATCTTCCATTGTGCCAAGCTCCGGATGAATTGCGTAATAGTCGCTGATATCGTATCCGTTGTCGATCAGCGGCGACGCATAAATCGGACAGAGCCAGATCACGGTTGCGCCGAGGCTTCTGATATAGTCGAGCCGCTGTATAATTCCGCGCAGATCGCCAATCCCATCCCCGTTGCTGTCTTGAAAGCTCCGCGGATAGATCTGATATACGACAGCATCCTTCCACCATTCTGTTTGCATTGTTATGTACTCCTGTTCGTCTCAAAATATTTTCTGTAGCAGCTGCTGAAGTAATACGGGTTGGAATATCCGACGAGAGGGGCGGCTGCTTTTTCGCTCATTCCGTTTTCTTCGATCAGCTCTTTTGCCTTGTTCATCCGTATTTGCAGCAGATACTCGGTAAAGGTCAAACCAACCATGTCTTTAAATTTCCGGCTCAGATAAATATAGTTCAGATGGTACTTCTGTGAGAAATCAATCAGGCTGAGCTCCTCCATATACTGCGTCTGCACAGTCCGCAGGATCAGCTGGAGCGTCTGCCTGGTATTGGGCGTATGTCTGTCTGCGAGACAGGCCGCGACAGCCTGCAGCATATCCTGCAGGTACTGCGGAATTTCATCCTCCCATGCGATCTGGTTGATCTGGTCGATGTAGTTTCGCCCGAAAAGCTCTGAAATATCCACGCCATACCCGATTTTCTGGCAGCATTTCTCTACAGACATCGTAAAATCGATCAGAAGATGCCTGACCGCAGGCAGATACAGATACGCGCGGCTTTCGATCGTGCGCAGAAGCATTGTCATGCACTGCGCCGAAAAGTTGTCGGATGCCGACAGAAACGAGATCAGCTGCGATTCGTTAATGGGCGAAGGAAGCAGATAGGGCGTATAGGAGGACACACCCTTTTGATAGAGGATCCCAGGCTTGCGCCCGATGTACTGCAGCATGGAAGCAGCCTCATCGATCGCCGCCTTCACATCGGAAACGCCATATCCGAATCCGGAAAGGCCTGTGCGGAACGCAGTGCCCTCCGACACCTGTTCCATAAGCGTCTGCACGAATTCCAGGTATTTTCGTTCCGTTTGATGCGTACACGCCGTCCCGATCATCGACAGCATGCAGAAGACGGGCTCCGTTGTGCTGTATGGAAACAGTGCGGATGCAAACGGTGCCTGCTTGATTTTCTGAACGATCCGCTCCCTCCATGCATCAGCGTCGGATTTGCGGCGAAGGCGCATGCAGCAGGCGGCAAATGTTTTCCCCGCATACTGTTGCAGCATCCGCGCGTTTTTCGGATCACAGAGCGTACCGGTCATTGCCTTGTGAAACAGTGTATGCAGCGGCTCTTCCGCCTCCGCAGCCGGCGCGCGCAGCGCAAGCCGCTCGACAAGCTCCTGCAGAAGCCGATTCAGCTGTGCCGGGTCGATCGGCTTGAGCAGATAATCAAAGACGTGCGCGTGAATGGCCTGATACATATAACTGAAATCCGAATACTCGCTCAGCACAATGATTTCGCAGTTATAGTGCAGGGATTCCATCTGCTTCAGCATCTGGGAGCCGTCGCAGACCGGCATTCTCATATCGGTTATTACAATGTCAATCGGCATGGTCTGCATATACGCCAGCGCTTCCCTGCCGTTTTCCGCTTCTGCAGCCAGCTGAATGGGCATTCTATCCCAATGGATGCTTTTTTTGATGCTCTCCCGGATAACCGGCTCGTCCTCAACGAGAAGCACATGATATATCACACCTGCTCACCTCCTACCGGAACGATAATACGGATCGTCGTTCCGATTCCGGCCTCGCTGTCAATCTCCAGCCGTCCGTTTTTTTCGTACAGAAGCGCCAGACGCGCCTTGAGATTGACAAGGCCAACGCCGTGTTCGGTATCGGCTGCGGCAGTGCCGCAGAGCCTCTTTCTCAGCGCGTCCAGCCGTTCCGGCGCAATCCCGGCCCCGTCGTCTGTAATCTCCACGGTCAGGAAAGAATCGTCTGCCCAGCTTTGAATCAGGATCGTCCCGAGCTCCTGCCGTTCCCCAAAGCCATGAAGGATCGCATTTTCCACCATTGGCTGAAGGCTCATTCGCGGAAGCAGATAGTCACGGGTATAGGCAGGAATACTGAGTTCATACCGCAGCCGGTCGCCGAAGCGAATTGTCTGAATTGTCAGGTAGTTGGTGACATGTGCGATCTCATCGCGCAGAGGCGCGAGCGGCTGGCTGCTGTTGATGCAATAACGGAGCGTATTCCCCAGGGAATTCGAGACTGTAATGATTTCCGATACCTTATCCAGCATAGCGAGGCTTGAAATGGATTGAAGCACGTTATACAGAAAATGCGGGTTCATCTGCGCCTGCAGCACGCGGATCTCGGAACGCTTCTGGAGCAGCTCCATTTCATATTCGTTTTGAATGGATGTGCTCAAATTGTCCATCAGCGTATTGAAGCTGATGCTCAGGCGTGCGATCTCATCGTTTCCGACGACCGCAACGCGGTGCTCCAGCTTTCGCAGGTTCATATGCTCCATTGTATCCGCAAGCGTTTCGATCGGGCGGCTTATCCTGGTCGCAAAAAACGCTGTAACCACAGTCATCAGGGTAAGCGCCAGAACCAGCGCGGTCAAAATGGATTTGGATACCGCCGTTGCGTCGGAGCTGTAGAGCGTTTCCGGAATCGCCGTCATGAGCACCCAGTCGGTTTTCTGCGACTGCACGGAAAGCGCCATATGTGCCTGCCCGTCAAGCCGTATTTCATGCTCAGACAGACCGTCCTTAAATACCATCATTTCCTCGGGCAGCGTCCGGGCGGTCAGCTGTCCGGAGGAATCGAAATACACCCGCCCCGCACGGTCACAAATATAAACATATGCCTGTTGATCTGACAGGATAAGCGACGCAAGCTGCTTCATTCCTGTCAGATTTACCGTGATAAACATCGTCCCGATTTGCTCAAAATGCTGCTCTGTATTGACGATTTGCCGTGCAACCGCATAAACATATTCGCCCGCACCGTTTCTGACCTTATGGAGCGGCATATGTACACAGGTCGGGAGCAGGACGCGGTCAAGCCGGTTCATCTGATCGGGTTCCAGACAGGTAAGATACGCATCCGGAAGCGCAGCGTCCGCATACTCCGGAACGGAACCGGATTCTTCCCGCGTCGCATATGTAAGCCGTCCGCTGTTATCAACGAAAATAATACTGTAGAGATCCGCGCGGCTGCTCAGACTTGACAGAAAGACCCGCTTTAACAGATCTGATTCGCTTGCCGCAGCGTTCGGGCCGGTCTGCTGCCCGTAGTGCAGAAGGTATTCTCTGAATGCCTCATTCAGATAAATGGAGCGGTAAACGTCGTCCAGTCCCTCCCACGTTGCGTCCATCTGATGGATCCCCATTTCGAGCAGATTTTCATTGAGCTTTTTTGCCTGCGCCCGAATTGCGGACTGCGACCGAACCTGTGCAATGACAACCACGATGATGATGGGGATCGACAAGGTAAGCAGAACAGAGCAGATGAGTTTTTTCCTGAGCGATCGGAATCGTCGGAACATGGAGCTTCACCGCCTTTCCTAAATATTATAGCAAATCAAATGAATTTTTGATAGTTTTACACAAAGAAGTTGATATATTTCACAAGAAAGCTAAATGATTTTATTGCTGCCGTGTTTCTCGAACGATATAATTTGATTGTAGGCAGCCCCCTCAAACCTTTCTTGGCCAAGAAAGACGCCTAAAAAAAGCACATCAGGTCTGTCATTCAGTGGAGTTAAATGGAGGTTTCATGATGAAAATTGAAAAAGTGAGAAGATCAGTGATTCTGCTGCTCTGCGTCGGCGTTCTCTTTTCTCTGCTGTCTGCATGCACAAGCGTAAAGACAACAGAGCAGGCAAACTCCGACCACGCAGCTGCACAGGATACGGCAGATAAAGCATCTGCCGAAAGCGCACAAGACGAAGCGGACGTACCGGAGACAGAACCCGTTACGATTCATCTGTTCCATCAAAAGCAGGAAGCGCAGGACGCATTTACGCAGATCATCGACGCATTCCATAAGGAATATCCAACGATCAACGTCGAACAGGAAATCGTTACAAACGAGCCGGCAGCAATTCTCAAGGCGCGGCTGGCGACCAATGAAATCCCGGATATTTTCCAGGGCTCAACAAACACCATGGACATCGCGCAGGGCGGCTATATCATGGATCTCGCCGGTGAAGCGTTTTTGAACAACGTCACAGATGAGGCGCGCCTTGATTCGACCTTCTCCGATTCGGAGGGCCATACATGGGCGCTTCCGATTGACGGAAGCTGCGAGGGTATTTTCTATAATAAAGATATTTTTGCAGAATACGATATCGCCGTGCCGACGACCGTGACGGAATTCAAAGCAGCGGTTGAAACCCTGAAAGCGAACGGTGTGACACCGTTTGCGCTGGGGTTCAAGGATTCCTGGACAATCAAGCCGGTTTCTCTGATCGCAGCTGCTTCTGCGGTCTACGGGAAGGACATTCACTGGGACGACGCCAGAAGCGCCGGAACAGAGTCCTTTGCGGCCTGCAGCGGATGGAGCACAACCTTTGAGCTGATGAAGTACATTTACGAAAACGGCAACACCCAGACAGCATTTGACACGGACTACAACACAGCCTGCGCAATGATTGCAAACGGCGAGGCCGCCATGATGGTGCAGGGCCTGTGGGCGCTCGAGCCCATTAAGGAGATCAATCCGTCCATCAACCTCGGCATGATGGCGCTTCCGGTTTCTGACGATCCGTCTGAGACAAAGCTGTTCCAGTTCCCCGACTTTGGTCTGTCCATTTCCGCATCGACAAAATACCCGGAAGCATGCAAGCTGTTCCTTGAGTTCCTGACACGGCCGGAAATCGCCGAGCTGTGGTGCAGCACCTCCAAGCTGTTTTCCGCTGTGAAGGGTGTTTCCGTTGATTTTGATCCGCTGGCAAAAGACGTGGAAGCCTATATCGACGCGGGCATGGTCTGCACACAGGTCGATCGCGGCTGGCCGACTGCCTTCGGCCCGGAATATGAAAGCGCTCTGTCGAGCTACCTGCTGGATCAGGACAGTCTGGAGCATATCCTGGCCGGTCTGGACGCCTCATGGGACAACGCGCTGGCCGCAAGTCAGGCAAACTGATACTACATGTCCCGCGCCGCAGGTCATTTGCGACGCGGGACGACCGGGGAGGCGAAGATCATACATAGAACACACTATCAAACGGAAGTATGGAGAAGAAAGCAAAACCAGACGTATCTGTTGTTTATCCTGCCCGCATTTGCTTTTTTCTTCACATTTTTTCTGCTTCCTTTTGCCCAGAGCCTTGTGCTGGCGTTTACAGACGCATACGGCTACAATAAACATTTTCACTTCATTGGTCTTGCCAACTTCAAAGAGGCGTTGTCAAACCGCGCGTTTCTTCGCGCGATTTGGGTAACAGTCCGTTATACGCTCTTTGTAACGCTTGGGGCAAACGTTTCGGCCCTTGTGCTGGCACTTCTTCTGGATTCAAATACGCACTTCAAGAAGCTGTTTCGGGCGGTTTTCTTCCTTCCCAATTTGATGAGCCTGATCATTGTCGGATTCGTCTGGGTATTTCTCTATGGAAACGTCTACCGCTCTGCCGTGCAGGCATTTGGGATCCCCGAAGCGTATCAGATCAGTTGGCTGGGCAGCATGAAGCTGGCCGTGTATTCGATCGGCCTGACTGCGATCTGGCAATGCGCGGGCTATTATATGATCATTTATATTGCCGGACTTCAGAATATTTCCAAAGACCTGCTGGAAGCCGCCGCAGTAGACGGTGCGAATAAATGGACGGTAATCACGCGGATCAAGCTCCCGCTGCTTGCGCCGGTTGTCGTCATGAATGTGATCCTTTGTCTGGCGTCGTGCTTTAAGGCATTTGACATTCCTATGGCCATGACTTCCGGCGGCCCCGCCGGCGCAACGACAACGATCGCGCTCCAGATCTACAACACAGGCTTCAGCTCCAACCGGACAGGATACGCAACCGCGCAATCCATCATCCTGTTTCTGATCATCTCCGCCATTACAGCGGCAGTTTATCTGTTCCAAGGCAGAAAGGACGCGTCAAATGCGTAAAGCAAGAGCAGGCAAGGACGGATATGCAATCACAATTCTTGTCGGTGTGATCGCCGTTCTCTATTTCTTCCCGGTTTTAATTGCAATCGTCAACTCCTTTAAAACAAAAGGGGAAATTCTGACCTCGGCCATCTCTTTCCCCTCCAGGCCAACATTCGAGAACTATAAAACAATCATCGAAACCGCAGACTTTCCGAAAGCGCTGCTGAACTCCTGTATCCTGACCGCTGGCGTTGTGGTCTTGAATCTGATCGTCAGTTCTCTCGCAGGATACGCGCTTGCAAAATGGAAATCCCGCTGGTCTGCATGCTTCATGCTGCTGTTTCTTTCCTCTATGTTTGTACCCTTTCACACGATCATGATCTCCCTGCTGTCTACAGCGCGGGATCTGCATGTGACTGGGCATATATGGGGATTGATCCTGATTTATTGCGGGCTGCAGTGTCCGATTCCGATTTTTCTGATCAGGGGCTTTGTATCCTCCGTCCCGGGAGAACTGGAAGAGGCTGCGCTGCTTGACGGCTGCGGCGTTCTGAAGCGCTTTGTGTTGATCGTTCTGCCGCTTATCAAACCGATCCTGACCACCGTCGCGATTCTCAATGTTCTTTGGGTCTGGAACGATTTTCTTCTTCCGTATCTGATTCTTGGAAAACCGATCACCATTCCACTCAGCCAGATGTACTTCTATGGACAGTATAACCAGCAGTGGCATCTGATCATGGCAGGTTTTGTTGTGACCACAATTCCAGTCATTCTTTTTTACATTTTCATGCAAAAAAATATCGTGAACGGAATCGCTGCTGGCGCAATTAAGGGATAATCATCCACGAAAGGAGCAGCATTATGCAAAAACACAAAAAATCCATACTCGCGCTGTTTCTGATCGCCTCGCTTTGCGTGTCCGTCCTCGGTGCCGGAACAGCGTACACGCGCAGCACAGCGCTTGATGAGGAGGGGACAAATCAGGTGAGCTATTCCTCGCAGAATCTCGAAGAAAACGATACCGTTTACATGCTTATGACGGATCGCTTCTTTGACGGCAATTCCAGCAACAACGGGACATTCAATGAGGAGTACCGTCCGGGAGATCTTCATTATTATCAGGGCGGCGACTGGGCCGGTCTGACGCAAAAGCTTCAATATATCAAGGACATGGGCTTTACCGCTATCTGGATCTCTGCACCGCAGGAAAACGAAACATACAGCCGTTCCGGCGACGAGGCAGGATATCACGGTTACTACACAAAGGATTTCAACAGCCCCAATTCTCACTTCGGTACCGAAGCAGAATTACGCGCGCTTATGGCCGCTGCGGATGCGCTGCAGCTGAAAGTCATCATTGATGCGCAGCTCAACCATACGGCCGATTATCTGGAATACCCGGCGACGACCTATGAACCTGCCGATTATAAGCCCGCTCCGCCGTTTGACAATCCGGCCTGGTATCATAACACGCCAAACATCAGCGACTTTACAAATCCGGAGGAAGCACAGAATTACAGCCTTGGCGGATTGGACGATCTGGCGCAGGAAAATCCGGAATGCTGGGCCGCACTGATGTCCGCATACTGGAACCAGGCGAATAACAGCGGCTGGTTCAGCTATGGCTTTTCCGGCTCCCGCGTGGATGCTGTAATTGAAATTCCTCCGCAGTATCTGACGCTCTACGAAGCCCATACCGGAAAGCACAGCTTTGGCGAAGCCTTTACCGGTTCGGTGGATGAAAACGCCTCGATCATGAATTACATGTGGGGCATGCTGGATTATCCGCTGTACTTCCAGTTGAACAACGTTTTCTGCAAAGGAGAAGAATGGGGCGGCGTCAAATGGGTCTTTGATCAGGATGGCAAATACAAAGACGCCTCGCACCTGTTTACCTTCCTGGATAACCATGACCGTTCCCGGTTCCTTGCAAATGCGAGCGACAACTGGGCAAAGCTGCGCATGGCGCTGGCCTTCCAGTATGCGGCGCGCGGGATCCCCGTTATCTATTATGGAACAGAGCAGAACATGGCCGGAAATTTTCAATACTCAGAGGAAACGCTGAACTACTACAACCGCGAGATGATGACCGGCTTCAGTGAGGATACGACGACCTTCCATTTTATCCAGCGTCTGAATGAGCTCAGAAAAACATACGGCGATGTGCTCATCAACGGCGTACAGAACGAGCTGTATTACAGCTACGGCGATCCGGTCTATGCATTCAGCCGGAGAAACGAGGGAAACGGCAGGGAAATTCTCTGTGTTTTCAATAACTCTGCCAGCGCACAGACAAAGACGATCACCCTGAACGCAGGAAAAACGAGCTACACGATCGGCACGCAGTTAACCGACCTGCTGAATACGGATTATGTTGTAAACGTAACGGAAGGGGCCGAGGCGAACTCCAGAGTGGTGACTGTCACGATCCCGGCAAACTCCGCAGTCCTGCTTACAAGCGGATATCCGGAGGAGTACAAACAGCCCGATTATCAGAAAACGACCGTGATCGTACACTGTGATGCGGGCTATGGCAACACCCTGTATATCCGTGGGGACACGCTGCCGTTGGATTGGTCTTCCGGCCGAAAGCTCCAGAATGTCGATGCGAACACGTGGGTCTTTGAAATGGAGCGCCCCGTCAGCGGCAGCGTGGAATTCAAGATCCTGCTGAACGATGAAGCATGGGAAAGTGGGAACAACCACATTGTGCAGGTAGGAAATACGATTGAGGTAACGCCGGACTTCAGTTGACAAAAGAGTGAGGAGGATTCATATGAAACGTACAATATCCATTCTTTTAATCCTTGTGCTTTTCGTCTCGCTTCTTCTCCAGGTTCCCACCATTGCAAAGGAATATCCGCAAACGAGATACGAGGCGGAGGCAGCTGTGCTGTCCGGTGTGCAGACGAACACCGATCATGCAGGATACACCGGAACCGGATTTGTTGACCACTTTGACGCCAAGGGCGATTTTGTCGAGTTCTCTGTCGATCTTGCAGAAGCGGGAGATTATTCCTTCCTGATCCAGTATGCAAACGCCGGCGGGTACTACGCTTCAGCAAAGGTGTTCTTTGACGGTGTCTTCGAGGCCACCGCTGTATTTCCGTCGCTGGCATCGTGGGACGAGTGGTCGACGAGCGAGGTCGGAAAATACCTGACTGCGGGGACGCATACAGTCCGGATCGCGTATAATAACCATGCCATCAACATCGACAGTCTGACCGTCGAGGAAAAGCATGAGAGCACCCGGAGCCTGTATCTTTCCAACGCGAAGGATATGATGGCGATCTGGCAGAGCACGCAGCTCTGCTCTGAAGACGCGGCAGACAACCCGACGGGCATCCGCGAGCTGCATGTAAGCAGCAGCTGGGGAGAAAACCAGATTCGGGATTACTCCGGGTTCTTCCGCGATGAAACAGGTGCGAAGGATTATTCCTCCGGCGAGTTGTTCGATGTTGAGGGGTATTTTGATGAAACCGGCATTTTGCGGACAAATTATCTGGAATACGACGGCGTTCCAACGGCTGGTATTGAGATTTCCAGAAATTATTGCGCACTGCCAAACATGCCTGTCCTGCTTACGCAGTACAGCATCAAAAACACATCTGCCGGCAGCAAGCGCATTTCCGTTCTGGATATGCTGAATCCTGCCAACACAGGGACTTCCGCAATCAGCGCGTCATACAGCGATACACAAAACGCTATTATTTTTGACAGATCCTCCGCAGGTATGCCGTATCTGGCGCTCGGCACATGGGGCAGCTGCGCCGGGTTCCAGGTTGCGAACGACGCCGACAGCAATACTGCCTCGAGCTCCTGCAGTCCGTGGTACACCTTCCACAGCAGCGGCTCAGTTGCAAATAACCGCTCCGCATCTGCAAATGCTGTTTCCGGTGCATTCCTGAAAACCGCAGAGTTGTCCGCCGGCGCATCCTGTACCCTCTATGGCTATGTTGCATACGGCGCGACGCTGGCCGACCTCAACCAGACGGTTTCCTCCCTGAATGCGCGCGACGGCAGCGATTGGCTCACGTATACACAAACGTATTACGGAGCATGGCTGGAAGACGGGAAAGCAGTCCCCAGCTTCTCAAACCCGGAGCTTGCAAAGATGTACAAGCGCAATCTTATCATGATAAAAAACACGCTCCGTCCGGGTTCGACAACCGGAGACGGCGCGCATGTAGCAACCACCAACCCTTATGATTACGGTTATAAGGTCTGGACCCGCGATGCTTCCGTCACGGCAATTGCCTTGGACGCAGCCGGGTTTACCACAGAAGGGGCGCAATACTGGCGCTGGCTTGCCGCCC
>UMKE01054437.1_pt1 | contig 18011 bp, 17 predicted proteins | sample 1966231 | NCBI WGS metagenome assembly UMKE01 (sample SAMEA4836168, study PRJEB28245) | human gut metagenome | biome: gut microbiome; material: fecal sample | place: Denmark | collected 2008 | reverse complement strand
TCCACTCCGCGATATTATAATAAAAACTATGAATGGCGGAGAAAGAGGGATTCGAACCCCCGCGCCGTTTCCGACCTCCCGGTTTTCAAGACCGGTCCCTTCAACCAGACTTGGGTATTTCTCCAAAACCTAAACATTCAATAAAAAAATAAATGGTGCCTAAGGCCGGACTTGAACCGGCATGAAGTATGACCTTCGCAGGATTTTAAGTCCTGTGCGTCTACCAATTCCGCCACTCAGGCATCGTTCAATTCTTACATATAAATATAAGACTATTTAATTATATTACATCTTATTCATTTTGGCAATAGTTTTTTACTATTTTTTTCAAAAAAAACTTTTTTTATTGAAAAAGAACCTTCAATACTAATTATTGAAGGTAAACTTACAAAATGGTGTCCCGTACAGAACTCGAATCTGTGACCCTTTGATTAAAAGTCAAATGCTCTACCAACTGAGCTAACGGGACATAATATAGTGGCTGCCTCGGCTAGATTCGAACTAGCGCATGCCACAGTCAAAGTGTGGTGCCTTACCGCTTGGCTACGAGGCAATCTAACCTAAGAAATGGTGGAGGGAAATGGATTTGAACCATTGAACCCGAAGGAACAGATTTACAGTCTGCCGCGTTTGACCACTTCGCTATCCCTCCATTAAAGTGGTGCCGGAAATAGGACTTGAACCCACAACCTACTGATTACAAGTCAGTTGCTCTACCAATTGAGCTATTCCGGCATTAATGGTGGGCGATATAGGACTCGAACCTATGACCCCTTGCTTGTAAGGCAAGTGCTCTAACCAACTGAGCTAATCGCCCAAAACATTGACGTAATTAAATATACCATTTATATAATGATTTGTCAATAGTATTATAATATTTTATTTATTTTTTTAAACTTTTTTTTATCCATTCAGGTAATTTACTCTTCAAAGTAGTAAATCCAAGGTTTGTTTCATTTATTTTTCTCTTACGTTGAAAACTAGTATCCCTATAATTTATATCTTTTATACTTAAAGATAAATGGTTCATTTTTTCATCTATATCTATTATTTTAACATATATAGTATCACCAACTCTGACTATATTATGTATGTTTTTAACAAAATCGTTGGATATTTCGGAAATATGTATCATCCCACTATAAAGCTGATCAAACGAAACAAAAATTCCATAATTTTCAATTCCACTCACAGTTCCTTTTATTATTTTTCCAATTTTATATTTCATATAAAATCACACTCCGTTTAAATTATAACACGTATGATTTAATATGTAAATTATAGTAAAAAAGAAGCACACTATAAAAATATGAAAAAAATAATAACATATAATAATATAATTGAAATAATAATTACTCTTTGCTAATTTAATATTTTGATGTATAATTAGAGTGAAATCTTTCAGAAAAAAGGTGATAATATTATGGAAAAAGAGAAAATAATCGATGTAATTGACAAAATACGCCCCTTCTTAATAAATGATGGTGGGGATATAGAATTTGTAAAATATGAAGACAATATAGTATATATTAAAATGATGGGCGCATGTTCAAATTGTCATTTGATCGATTTTACTGTAAAAGACGTAATCGAAGACGCTATAAAAGAAGAGGTTCCACATGTCAAGCAGGTCATAAACATCAATAACATGGATTAACAACTGTAATACATGTTTTATTTTTTTGTAATTATCCATTCTACTAATTCTATGTTGTAAACATGGCGAAAGTATTCAAAAATATTTTTTAAATATGCTTCATATTCATCAACCCTCGAAACATATTTTCTAATACATTCCCACAAATCATTTTCTTGCTTCTTATTGTCAATACAATCTTGAATCATATCAAAATAATATGTAGGATACAAAAATCTTGCCAGTAATAATATAATCTCATCATAATTAAAACCCGCATTTTTTATATATTCGTATACCATATATGATTTTTCTTTATTATCAAAAAATACATTTTTAGCATATTCACAAACGTCTCTGACAGAATAATCAACAATAAAATTAATTGGATTATATAAATCATACAAAGTCGAATTTATGCTTAATCTTCTATGTGCAATGTAATATGTTAATTCTTCATTTAACTTATTATTAACCAAATATGATATAGCATTTTCCGCCATACCTATATAATAACTTGCACCCTCACTGATTATTGGATACTTTATTCCAAATTGATTAATTTGATATTCAATATAGTCTGTCTTTACACTCCATAAATCTATCCAACTCTTTTTTGCCATATTATTATTTTTTTGAAAAACGTATGATTTAGAAAAGTAAATAATATCATCTAGATCAATTTTTTTACTTACCTGTTCGCTATTTGCTAAAACTTTCAGTAAAATATAGTTTTTTTCATTCAATTTAGTAAATGGCATATTTTCTATATTTAAAATAATCTGATGGCAGTACAAGCCTGTTTGCAAAACGTTTACATGCATATTATAAATTTCATTTATTTTTTCTATATTATCTTCATATAATGTTAAAACATATAAGTATCCATTGTAATAAAATCTGTAATTTTTATTATTTTGGTGAATATCATCTACATTCATGTTGTAGTAATATCTAATTGCATTCTTCATATATTCACCTCTATAAAATTCTATGAAAAAAGAGTTAAACTTATGTGTTAACCCTTTAATATATTTTCAATATCAGATAATTTATTTTTCAAATTATTTATTTCTTGCATTAAGGTTTCAATATTTTTTGTTTGCTCTTCATATAATACCTTATAATCTAACTCTTGTGAGACCTGATTTTGATTCAAATTATTTTGGCTACTTGGAATTTGCCCTGTCGAAGCTTGTGTTGCCTCTACATTTAAGTTTGCCTGTGTTTCCATAGATGAAGCTACCATATTTGAAGTATTTATTGTTTGTTCAGATTGAACAGGTTGAACAGGTTGATTAGAATTACTAGTAGTTTTCTGTTGTAAAGTTGAATTTTTTACAATCAAATCTGCCATATCTTTATTAATTTTGAAAATTCTTTTTGAAATCAAATCAACAGAAGTCAAATTTCTTGAATCTAAATCTATAAAATTATTGTTTGTTCTTTCCTGTACTGGTTTAACCATTTCTTTTATTAAAGAAACAATACTTCCCCATACAGAATCATCTATCATAGAAGCAGATATTTGATTTGTTGATGGATTCATTGTCAATTTTACTCCATATAATTTTATATAATTTGATGGATCTATTTCATTTAATGTGTACAACATATATATTTCATCATTATATTTAAAAATTTTCAAAACCTTTGCTGTCACACTTTCTCCTAACTCATTTTTTAATAAGATATCATTCATATTATTATTCACAAATATACCCTCCTTTTATTCTGCTATAATTATAAAACAAAAATTTTATTTTTACAATAGAAAATATTAATAAAAATAGGTTTTTAATTCACACTCATTTATCTTTAATGAATATGTTATATTAGAAACAAAATGGAGGGGTGGATTATATGTGTAATAATGATAATTCTAACGAATGTCAATGCATAAATGAAATATTAAAAGTAATTTTAATTCTTCAAAAAAATGCTGATTGTGGAAGTTGCTGTTTAGATACTTGTGATAGAGGATTTTTAGGATGTTCCGTTTCAACAGTTAGTTGCAATACTAGACCAGTAATGTTATACACTTGTTGTGGTAATGGTACACCATGGAGTATGCCTATAGAAAAAGAAGAAACTGCCACAACATCTAGTGTATTTAGAATTGAAAAACTTGACGGATGTTGTGCTACTTTTAGAGTATTAGCTCCTAATCCTGACAGTTCTCAAACAAATATACCATACATAACAACTAATTCTTTCTTTACAATGAATTTAAACTGTTGCTGTGCATTAAGATGCTTATCTGATACATTTGTAGAATGCATTTAAACATTTTAAAAAGCGGGTCTCCTCGCTTTTTATTTTAGTCGTTTTTATTTTTTATATCTGTTATTTCTTCTATTGGGATAAGTTCATTATCCATTGTGATTAAATATTTACCATTTTTTCCTATTAATCTTTTCGTCATTTTAGTATCTTTTGTCGTGATTTCCACATCTGCTTTGTATATATAAGTATTAGAATCAAAAATTTCTTTAATTTTTTGTTCTATTGTTTTTGATGATAGTTCAAAATTAGTTGTATTTTTTTGCTCCTCATTTTCTATTTTTTCTCCCTGCGAAAAATACACATTCTCATTATTATGTATCACCTTATTTATTTTATTAACAAATACATTTGGCTTTTTTTCCATTATTCGTGTCACCTCTATATATGATATGTTATTTAATTATTTTTCTTGATAAAAAATATCCAATTACAAGTAAAAATATTGAAAATATAATCTCAATTATATTTTTACTCATACCAATTGTGTCTTTTAAAAGCACAAATATTGTTGAAACACTTATCCCTAATATGAAAATACTTGTTTGTTTTGAATGTTTTTTGAATAAATATGTTATGATTTTAGAAAACATTATTATTCCAATTAACATTCCACTTCCATATGAAGTTAATACAAATAAATTAAATACAATCAATCCAGGTTGTAATACATTACTAATCGCCATCATTATTGTGTTATAGCATCCATACAACATTAAAAGTGCTGTCCCACTTATTCCTGGAAAAACTGTTGCAAATGCATCTAATATACCTGCAAATATCATTTTTATATATGTATGTAGATTCATTTGAAGTATTACATTACTTTGTGGATTTTTTTCTAATGTACTAATTAAATACATTAAAATTATTGATATTAAAAGTATAACAATATCGATTTTTCTATCAAATTTGATATTTTTTTTTAGCTCAAAAGTACCACCTATTATAAGACCTATAAATAGCAACAACGTTGGTAGATAATAATTATTCATAAAATATAATATTAACTTGCTAAATAATATTATTGATATTACAATTCCACTTCCTATATTTATCAAAAATTTTATATTTTCTTTATTAATTTTAGTTATTGCTTCTAAACCCTTTTCGTATACACCTAAACTAATTGCTATAACTGCACCACTTACTCCAGGAATTATCTTTCCAATTCCTATCACTATACCTTTTAATAAATTTATAATTATATTTTTCATATATTCTCCCTATCACAAATCTTAACAAATCATAGATTTTTAAGAATCTAAATTCATAAAAATTTGAACTTACAAAGATTTGATTTTTAAAAACAAAAGTTTTAAATACAAATAAAAAAGTATTATATTAAATAATATCTATAATACTTTTATAATACTTTTTTACTTTATTTTATTCATAATAGTCTATTTTCATATCTTTTTTTATTTCTTTTATTGTTTGTAACGATTCTTCTTGTGCTTTTTTTGTTCCTTTTTTTAATATGTTATCTACTTCATTCATATTATTTTCGTAATATTTTCGTTTTTCCCTAAATGGATTTAAAAACTCATTCATTTTTTGAATTAATTCCTTTTTGCAATTTACACAGCCTCTTGTACCTTTTTTACATTCCTCACAAACTGTGTTAACATTTTGTTTATTTACTAGTTTGTGATAATAATAAACCATACATACATCTGGATTTGCTGGATCATTTGCTTTTATTTTTTGAGTATCTGTTAAAGCAGACATTATTTTTTTTGTTATTGTTTGTTCATCATCTATAAGGTATATTGCATTTCCAAGGCTTTTTCCCATTTTTTCGTTTCCGTCTAATCCTTTTATTCTACTTTCCTTTGTAAGTAATGCTTCTGGTTCTACTAACGAAGAATTGTAAATTGAATTAAATTTTCTAACAATTTCACGTGTTTGTTCTATCAAAGGCAATTGATCTTCTCCAACAGGTATATATCTTCCTTTAAAGCATGTTATATCCGCTGCTTGACTGATTGGATAACCCACAAACCCGTATGTAACACTTTCACCTTGGTTTCCAAATAATTCTTTTTTTTGAGCTATTTCTGTCTTAACAGTTGGGTTTCTATATAATCTAGACATAGTTACTAGGTTTGAATAAAATACTGTTAATTCTGCAATTTGTGGTATCATTGATTGTATAAAAATAGTTACTTTACTTGGATCTATTCCTACTGATAATAAATCTATTGTTAATTCTTTTAAACTTTTTCTTATTTTTTCTGGATTATTAAAGTTATCGGTAAGGGCTTGGACATCGGCTATTTCAATAAACATTTCATATTCATCTTGTAGTTTTATCCAATTTTGAACAGCTCCAAAATAATGTCCTATATGTAGATTTCCTGTCGGTCTTATTCCTGTTAATATTCTTTTTTTCATATGTTTCTCCTTTTGTTATAAAATTGTGTATAAATAAAGTGCTGAGATAAATTCTTTTGGTGTTTCATTTATTGATTTTTTTATTACTTTTTCATCTTGATTATATATAGATTGAGTAATATATTTAACATACTCTTTATTTTGTATGTTTTTCTTAGTTTTAAATTTATCTTTTATATTAAATTCTTTTGTTTGTGTTTCATTTAACTTTTTTATAAGTAGTTTATTAAATTTTTTTATACTATATATTTTAGTTTCTTCTATAGAAAAAGTTGTCCCAAGATATTCAATTATATCAATTAATTGACTACTTACTAAAAGTTCATATATTGTTTTTTGATGTTTTAAAGGATAATATGATAGTATCTTATCTATATTATTTTTACTTGTTTTTTTATTTTTATATTTTTCAAATGATTTCTTTTTATATGTGAATTTTTTACCAACATATTTTCCAAAAACTTTCATTGTATCATTATATCCAAATTTCATTGTTTTTACAGCTAAATCTGAGTCAAAAACAAATGTAGGTGTTATTTTATTATTAGGTGTTATTATTGTTATATCTAAATTTTTATTTTTAGTTTTTCTTTTAATTCCTATTGCTTTCATATCAACAGCAATTATTTTTGTTGCACCTAGTGTAGCACATAAGTTTATTGGCATATTATCATAATATCCACCATCTATATAATTCATTCCTTCAATATTTTTCATTTTAAATGTTGGAAAACAACTTGCTGATGCTAAAACATAGTCTTTAATATTTTCATTTGTTAGCATATTTTTTGTTAACATTTCTGGTTTTAATTTAGTAAGATTATATACTACTATTCCGTAGTCCACTGGCGAAGAATAGAATTTTTTTTCATCATATGCAATTTCAATTTGTTTTTCTAATTGTTTTACTTCCATACCGCCATGTTTAAAAAATTCACTAATATATGTTTTATATATATGTTCAGTAGTTATATTCAATTTTTCAGCATCGTCAAATAAAAAATCATAACCTATATTTTTCCATATTTTATAAGCTTTTTTATAATCTTTTTGAACAAATAATAGTCCATTTAATGCTCCAACGCTTGTTCCAGTGACAATATCATATTTAATCTTTAGTTTGTTTAATGCTTTCCAAACCCCAATTTGATATGATCCTCTGGCTCCACCGCCTGACAAAACAATACCAACCTTTTCCATATATTTCCTCCTTTTTTAATATAGCACAAAAAGTTTACTTATTCAATTATTCGTGGTATAATTTTTATCATTGGGAGGATTTATGAAAGAAGTTTTATTTTATTTCGCATTATTTTTTATTTATTCATTTATAGGATGGATCATTGAAATGTTTTGTGTTAATGTTATTCTTAAACAAAAATTTGCAAATAGAGGTTTCTTAATTGGTCCTTATTGCCCTATTTATGGTTCTGCTTCTTTAATTATGATATTTCTGTTATCACGTTATAAGGAAGATATTTTAGTTTTATTTTTTATGTCAATAATAATTTGTTCTATAACTGAATATTTGACAAGTTATATCATGGAAAAAATTTTTAAAGCTCGTTGGTGGGATTATACTAATGAGCCCTTCAATTTAAACGGGAGAATTTGTTTAATTAATTCTATTGCATTTGGTATGTTAGGTGTTTTATTAATAAAATTCATAAATCCATTTTTTAGTAATTTATTATTAAAGATCAATCCTTTATTATTTAATATTATAAGTTGTACTTTATTTGTTTTATTTATTTTAGATGTTATTTTATCTTGTAATATTATCAAAAAGATTAAAATTTCAGCTTCAAATTTAAGAAAGGATTCTACTAATGAAGTTGCAAAAAAAGTAAAATCAGAAATTATGTCAAAAGGCTATTTTTTTAAAAGAATAATAAAAGCATTTCCTGATTTAAGATTTGATTTATTTAAAAAGAGCAAAAAATAATTTTTAGCTCTTTTTGTATACTCCGAATTTTATTGTATTATTAAATTCCAATTCTTTAAATGAAGCAATTACTTCTGTTCCATTTGTGTCTGAATACTTTTTTAGTTCGTCATTATCTATATAATATACTTCATCTTTATAGTATTTTATTTGATTTATTGTTTTTGTTTCAAATAAATATATTTTATCTTCCGTATTATCTATTGTTGATCTATAAATTTTATATGTTTCATTCTCTAATTTATAAAAATAATAATAACCTAATTCTGTACCTAACTTTTCTATTTTTTCATAAGTATTATCTTTCATATTTGTATAATATTTATTCTCAAATAATATTTCATTATTTGAACAATTTGAACTCTTTTCTATGGTCCATTCATTATTTTTATATATTTTTATTCCTTTTTCGTAGTTACCGATTTCTTCTATACTTAGTTTACTAGGATTAATCTTATATTGTTTTTTATTTTTTTTATCATATAAATATAATTCATTATTTACTTCACCTTGTATATATGAATCAAATGATATTTTAGGATAACAGATAATTTCTTTTTGTTTTCCTGTTGTCATATCAACTATAATTAATTTATCAAATTCATATGTTTGATTATAATCAGCAACTATATAATATTTATCTAGAAAATAATTTAATGTTTGATTGTATATATCTTTTTTAAATAATTGAACATTTTTTTTGTTTTTTAAATCATAAAATCCTTTATAATTTGACATGAATCCGAACGTGTCAAATTTTTTTGTTATTTTTACATTATCAATTTCTTCTAATTCTTTTATATTATCATATTGATTTTCATTATATTCTTTAATGTTTTTAGCAAATTCTTGTAAGGTTTCACTTTTATCATTTATATTGTGATAATAATTATATTCTTTAGAATCTGTACAAATTATATCTATATATTGCTTTTTGTTTTTAAAAATAGGATATATACATTTATAATCTGAATTATCATAATAATATATTTTTTTTATATTCTTTTCTTGTTTATATAAATTATCAAATATTTGAAAATTATATTCTGCATTATCAACTAGTATTTTATAATTATAAGCATCTAAATTATCTGTTTTTGATTTTTCATATTTTTCTTCTACTTTAATTAAATAATCATTATATTTTAATTCATATTTATTTTCTATTTTATTTCTTAAAAATAAATATGAGATTCTTATAAATATTAATATAAATAGTATTGAAATTATGTATTTGCTTATTTTTGTTTTCATTTTTTACCTCTTTACAATTAAAACGTATAAATATTATACGTTTTTTTCTACTTCTCGTTTAGCATATTTCTTTTTTTCTTCTATTATATATTCTGATATTGCACTTTCTATTTCGCTAAGTGCAGCTTTTTGTATATTTGATAGAGTTACAAATTCTTTTACTGTATCAATATATATTTTTCCCCATACTAGTCCCATTTTTACTTTTAAGTCATTAAACATGTCTGGTGTAATTGATGTGAAGAAATAACCAAACAATAATCTTTTTTGACCTAATACGATTCTTTTATTAGTAATTGCGATAACATTTGTTGTAATTATATCTATAGGATTATCATTTTTTTGAGCAGCAAAAGCATATAAAACCTTTTCATCGCTATTTAAGTGTTCTTCTACAACTTTTGCATGTTTTTTTAACCTCCATGATATTGTCATTGGGTATTTGTTTTTGAACTCTTTTACTTTTTGATATACTAAACTTTCCATATTAATCTCCTATTAAACCATATTCTTTAAATATTGATACAAACTTACTATCTGTTTGAAGTCCTGATATATAATCAACTAATTTTCCATTTTCAACTATTAGGAATGTTGGTGTTCCCCATTCTTCTGTTGTAAAGAATTCTAATGAATTATATAGTGAATTTAATTGTTCTTCTTTTAATGAATCTAAATTCAAATAATTTATAGTGATTCCATATTGTTTGATGATTCTATTTAATACTGGTTTAGACATTTTACAATATATACATGTTGTTTTTCCTATTCCAATTATTTGTTTAGTAGAACTTTTTAGTAATTCATCATATTTATTGTAATCAATATAATTTATTAATAATTTAGCGTCTTTTCCTACAAAGTTATATTTTTTTAGGAAGTCTAATAATTCTGATTCTTCTACTGCACCAGCTAATGAATCGATTTTTTTACCATTTTCTACAACAACTGTATATGGTGTTCCAAAATCTGATGAACTTACTTCTATTATATCAAGTAATTTCTTGTAATCGCTTGAATTTAATTTGTCCATTGCAATATATTCATATTTAAAATTATATTGTTCTGCCATAAAATCAAGTTCTGGTTGGAATGCTTCGCAATAAGAACATCCTTCTTTTCCAAGCATAACTAATGTTGTTTCTTGTGAATTATAATATTTCATAAATTTGTCTAATTCTTTTTTTGAATTAACGTTATCTATTATTATAAGTGCTACTACTAAAACTACAAATAATAGAAGAACAGCTAATACAATTATACCTTTTTTCTTTTCGTTCATATTCTACCTCTTTCTTATAAATAGTGCCTTACTCACTGATCTAATTATATCATATTATTGTTAATCATACAAAGTTTTTTAATCTTTAAATATCTTATCTAATTTTTCTTTTATTTGATCTTTTGAGAAAGGTTTTGCTATATAATCTGCAAAGCCTTCTTGCATATATTTTTCTTTAGCACCTGACAATGCATCTGCAGTTAACGCTATAACTGGTGTATTAAAGTTTTTGTTTTCTTTTAGTTTTTTTATTGTTTCTTCTCCGCTCATGTTTGGCATCATTATATCCATTAGTATTAGATCATATTCATTTCCTACATTTATTTTATCTAAACATACTTGTCCATCCTCTGCCTCATCTATCTCAAATTCAAAGTTTTGTAATGCACGTCTTGCTACCTTTATATTTAATTTATTATCATCTACAACAAGTATTTTTTTACCTTTATATTTTTCAAACGAAATATTTGTTTCTTCTTGTAAGTTATTTTCTTTTCTTCCAAATAAATTGCTTGCAGTATCCATGATTTCTTTTTCTGTCATAGGGGCAGATATTTTACTTATTTTTTGTGGAATATTAACCATAAATATTGAACCTTGTCCAAATCTTGATTCAACATTTATTTTGCCACCCATCATTTCTATTAATGATTTTGTAATTGCGAGTCCAAGTCCTGTTCCTTCTGCAGTTGTATTTTTTTCTATATCTAGTCTTTCAAATTTTGTAAATAATTTATTTATATATTCTGCTTTTATTCCTCTTCCTGTATCCTGACAAGTTATTATTAGGTTTGTCATTTTTTTATTTAAATCATTTACGCATTTTACTTTTAAATTTATTTCTCCTTGTTCTGTATATTTTATTGCATTTGTAAGTAGGTTATTTATTATTTCTTTTACTTTTCCTCTATCTCCAATTAATTCATATGGAATATCTTCTGCTATATTTAATTTAAAGCTTATTGGTTTTTCTCCAATACGTGTTGATGTTACTCTGCACATTTTAGTTATTGTTTCTTTAAAATTATAAGGTCCTTCTATAATTTCCATTTTATTACTTTCTATTTTATTTATATCAAGTATGTTACCAACTATTTCAAGTAATGTTTGTGAAGCATTTATTATATCATCTGAATCTTCTACTACTTCTTTTGGAACTTCATTTTTATATTGTGCGATATCTTCAGATAATCCTACTATTGCATTTAATGGTGTTCTTATTTCATGGCTCATACTTGATAGGAAATCTGATTTTGCTCTATTTGCTTTTTCTGCTTGGTTTTTAGCCATTATTACTTCTTCTAATAGTTTTACGTCTGGATTTTCTATTGTATGATACATAATAAAAATTATTAAAAATTCCATTACTGTAACTATTGTAATATTGGGATATAGTTTTTGTATGAATGCAATTACTGACATGAATATTACAAATAGTAATATAGGAAGTATTTTTCTTTTATCGATTATTTTAAAGTTTTTTATAAGTGGTATTACCCAAATTATAAGTACTATTGTTGAACATATATATAACCAATTTACAGCTAATCCTGTTGCATAACCACTTTCTGTTGTTATTGGTAACAAAATTTCTATAATAGCGCAAATAAACCAAATAATATATGATAATATTTTTAACTTTTTATAGCGTTTTTTATTTTCTCTTTTGCTTTCAACATAACATATAACGTAAATATAAAGTGTCATATATAATAAAAATGTCATTAAACAGATTAAATATATTTTTGTCATTACATGTGTATATATTGTATTTTCTAAAAATGTATAACCTATATATGAACAAGCAAGTTCGCTTGCTAAACTTATTAGGTTCACAATTAATAAGATAGAAAATATTTTTGTTTCACCTGTTTTTACGTGTTTTTTAGAAAAATATATTATATTTAAAAAACAAGAGAAAATAAATCCACATAATATAAAGTAAAAAAAATTGCTCATAACATACACCTCTATTGTAGATTTTACCACTCATTCAAAAAAAAGGAAAGATTATTTCTTTCCTAGGATTTTTACTTTTTCTTTTTCCACCGTATATTTTTTCTTCCATTGTTCAAATGAAAATGTTTTTTCGTCTATACCTATTTTACTTAATGTACTTATACTTCTTTTTCCACTTGGATCTAAAGGAAATGATTCTACATTATCCCTAAATCTAAAGTATAGCTTTTGTATTACTTCTTCTTCATATTTTGCTTCTAATCTATTGATTATGCTTTTGATTATTTCTGTTTTTGATTTTTGAGCAAAAGGTTGAAATTCTATATGACATATTAAAATCCCATTATTAGAAACTACTGAACAAGACATTATATTTTTTGTATCTGATAAAATCGTATCTTCTATATAGTAATATGGTATTTTATGGTTATTTTTTAAAATTAGGTCACTGCCCATTCTACCCTTCATTTTTATTCCACCGGTTTTATCTTTGTATGCATATGTTCCAAGACTTAACCAACTAACTCCTTTTGAATCAACTACATGTGTATTTTGATTTAATTTTTCTTCTGTATACCCAGTCATTTCACAAGGATTTTTGGCAACTAGTAATCCTGGTTTTTCTACATCACAATAGTTTCCAAATTCATCTAGTACTTCAATTTCTGCAAATTTATATGGTCTTAATCCTAAACGTTCTTTTTTTATTAAATGATTTAATTTTTTTTCTTGTAATGATTTATATAGTGTTACAAAAATTCCACTACTTTCTGTTGTTCCACCACCTATCGAGAAAGTGACTGGTGAAAGTGGGAAAGGTAATTTTGCTGTTCCAAATTTATGCTTTCTTGCTGTAAGATTAAAAAATTTTTCTTCACCAACTGAGCATCCTTCTCCTGTTACTGTTGGAATCATTAGATAAGGCATATTAACGTGTTTCCATGATTCATCAAAGTTTAATAGTTTACATAAATTGCCCCAGAAACCTGTACTTGCACATACAAAGTTTGGTTTATTTATTACAAGTGAACATGGAAAAAAGTCTTTATCATAAAAAGGTTCTAGAGCTATTGTACACCCACAATATAATGTATCTGATATTGCACATGATAATTCCATATGTGTATATGTTGGAATTTGAGCAAGTACTGTTAGATTTTTCATAGTCGGCATTCCAGAAACATCTGACTCTTTAAATCTTGATAGTGTAATGTAACTTCTATTTGATTGAATAACTCCTTTAGGACGTCCTGGTGATGTTGTTCCACTTGTATATGTTATAGTAGAAATATCATTTAAATCAACATTTTCTATTACTTGTTGTTTATAATTTTCTCCCATTTTTATAAAGTTTTCTTCATTAAATGTTATTCCATTATAATCATTTTTTATATATTCAAAGTTATCTGTTATTATGTGAAATTTGTTTTCTATTTCAGCATATGGATTTGTTTTTCCATTACCCTGTTTTAAAGAATTTGTTAATGAAAAACAAACAATTCTTTTTATGTTACTTTCACATATTGAATTTTTTATAGACTCATATGATATATCATCAATAAATATAGTTTCACTATTTGTTTTATTTAATATTTCTTTTAAATAATCTTTATCAAACCATTCTCCAACTGTATGTGTGTGCGCACCTATAAAACTAATAGCTAAAAGCATATATATAAACTCAGGAGTATTAGTAATGCAAATTGGAATTTGATCATCTTTCTTGTATCCTAGTACTTTTAATGATTTAGCATACATAAATGCTTTTTCAAACATTTCTTTATATGTTATTTTATTTCCACGATAAAATAAAGCTACCGCACTCATATTTTTTTCATTTCTGTTATACATTTCAACAGCCCATGAATGATTTCTATTTTGATCAATTTCTTCTAAAACTTTTTGAATTTTTTTTGTTATTTTATTTCCACATTTATATGGTTTAGAACATTGTTTTTCATTTTCTCTTTCAATTTTTATATTTTCTAACAATTCATTAAAAACATCCATAAAATCCCCTCTTTTTGTTGAGTATTCTATCAAAAACATATTTAATTGTCAAATTGTATTAATTAAACTAAAAAAGCAAACTTTAAAAGCTTACTATTCACTATTTTTTTATTTTTAAACATTTTATTTTATGACTTAATACATCCAACATTTCTTCTTTTGATAATACTTTGTTTTCATCCATTATATTTAAATATGATCTTACTCTGTTTAACATTTCTATTTTTTTCTAAATTAATATACTTAATAACTTCATTAGTTATCTCTTTACAATTTTTAAATAAGCAATTATATCAATAACATTAAATCCTATAAGATTGTTAAAAGTTTGTTACCAGGTTTAATATTCCCTGATGTTATATATTTTTTTTATTTTCTACTAACTGAATATAGATAGGAATATTATTATCAAACTTGAAATTCAAATTTTTATCTTCTTTCTAATTGTATTACATACATAACAACAAAAAACTTACATTTGATATGTAAGTTTCACGTATTTCATCATAAATTTTAAAGTGTCTTTTTATCGGTTAATTGCTTCACTATTTTATCACTCAATACTATTTTTGATATAAGACTGCTTGATAAATCTAAACCTTCAAGACTTTCAACAGATGTTAAGTATATATTTCCACCTATTTCTGTTGGTAGTTTTAAACCTTCGGCACTTATTAGACCACTTAAATTTAAATCATCTCTTATTTCATCCGGTAATTTTAAGCCTTTGGCGCTTGTTAGACCTTCTAACCATAAACTACCTCCTATTTCATTTGGTAACTTTAAGCCTTCGGCATTTGTTAGACTATTTAAATATAAAACACCACCTACTTTATCTGGCAATTTTAAACCTTCGGCACTTGTTAGACCGCTTAAATATAAATCATCTCTTATTTCATCCGGCAACTTTAATCCTTCGGCACTTGTTAGACTACTTAAATTTAAATCACCTTCTATTTCATCTGGTAACTCTAATCCTTTGGCACTTGTTAGATTACTTAAATCTAAATAACCACCTATTTCGTTTGGTAATTTTAAGCCTTCGACACTTGTTAGATAGTTTAAATCTAAATAACCACCTATTTTATCTGGTAATTTTAAGCCTTCGGCACTTATTAGACTACTTAAATTTAAATCACCTTCTATTTCATCTGGCAACTCTAATCCTTTGGCACTTGTTAGACTTCTTAAATATAAATCACCACCTATTTTATCTGGAAATTTCAGGCCTTCGGCATTTGTTAGATTGTTTAACCATAAACTACCATAATGATATATTATATTTCCGCTTAATGCTTCTTCTTCTGTTAAAGATATATTTTTTTCTTTACAATCTAATACTAGAGTTAAATCCTTTCTTACATTTCTTTCCTGTAACAATTCTTCTATTCTTGGATCTCTTGCATATCCAAAGCCAGTTATTTTATCATCTATTTCATATAGAAATCTTAAATCGGTTTTTGTTAATTCTCCTTCATTTTCATGTTTCGTATAGATATATGTAAGCATTTCCATATCTTTTACTTTTTTCTTATATTTATCTCTATCTGGAAATTCTTCTAATTTCTTATCTACTACTTTTTCCATATTGGCTTCTATATTTTGATTTTCACTAATTCCTCTTATTTCTGCTATTTGGTTACCTTCCATTCTAATTGCTATTCGAGGTTTTGTATAATTTCTTTCTCTATCTTTTGTATAATATACATGAAAATCTCCACCATTTATATGAACTCTAGCTGTTTCTATTCCACCTGCTGTACACCATCCTGTTCCTTTTCCATTTATATCATTAAATAATATTTCTGGATTACTTCCCTTATTATATTTTTTCCATATTCCATCATCACTTTTAAATCCATCGTTTTTTACTGAATCTAGTTTTAAAATCGCATAAGAATATAATTTCGAAAAACTACCATTATTTATTAACTCATTTAATTTTTTATCATCAATACTTTCTTTGTTTAAAACTTTTACTAATTCAGAATATATTAATGATAATGCTTCTCTATTTAATTCAATAAATGGTTTTACGGTACTTTCTGTTCTTTTGGTATAACTATTTTTTTCTTTATCAAAAAAACCTAGTTTTAACATACCTTGAAAAACATAATATTTAAACCAGGTTGGATACATATCTGTATCTTTACTAAATAAATAATCGAGCCACATATCTAAAGATTTTTTTTGTTCATTTATTATGTGTTCTATTTCTTGTTTTTTAGTTTTTTCATCATATTTTACATGCCCATAACCTCTATCTAACGCAATTTTTTCTTGCTTTTTAAAATAAGATTCTGGTACATTTTGTTCTTTTATTACATATTTTTTATAATAATATTTTTTAATTAGGTTTATTTTATCATGTTCACATGCTTTCTTTGTTACATCTTCTAAACGTTGCATATATTTTTCTATTTTTTGATATTTATCGTCTGATTTATTTGCTGTATGCATTACTATTTCTGATAAGTGTAAGTCTTTATATACTTTATCTAAAAACTTTTCTCCTTGATAATTGTCCATGTAATCACCCAAGTTAATTATACAATAAAAGTATATAAATACTAAATTTTATATACTTTTATTTACAATATATTGTCATGCATTAATAAATCATAATAACTCTGTACAATATTTTTTATATAATGATAATTATGTTATACCAAAATCCAGTTATTAAGTTCTTTAATTTTGAAGAATTTTCATAGTATATAAAAATGATAAATTAACAAGAAAAAATGTTTTTATTACTTCGATTAAAATGTTTAAATAACTATTTCACATAAAATACTGTACAAAATATGTATTGTATAATAATTTAAATAATTATCAAAAAAATTAGTAAGCATTAAACTTACTAATTAATTTCATTTGTTATTTTTTTATTTTTAAACATTTTATTTTATTATTTAATACATCCATCATTCCTTGATTAATTTCTTCTTTTGATAATACTTCGCTTTCATCTAGTGTATTTAAATATGATCTTACTCTATTTAACATTTCTATTTGTTTTCTTTTACTATTTTTTTCTGTTATTATTTCTTCCTGATTTTTTTTATCAGTTCCAATTTTTAAAAACCATTTCATTCTTATTTCTTCTAATAGTTTAATTTGAATTTCTGTTATTTTATTGGTACCCTGTCCTTTATATGCTTGACGTTGAGTTATTACCCACACACCTAAAGCTATTCCGCCTTCTGCATATTCATATCCATTTAATGTTTTATAACTTTGTG
>UMKE01051585.1_pt1 | contig 19672 bp, 18 predicted proteins | sample 1966231 | NCBI WGS metagenome assembly UMKE01 (sample SAMEA4836168, study PRJEB28245) | human gut metagenome | biome: gut microbiome; material: fecal sample | place: Denmark | collected 2008 | reverse complement strand
TGTTTCCAAATTTCTATGATTTCTTATTTAACCATTGTTTGCTGGATATTTCAAGAAATTTCGTGATACTTTTTTCGACATTCTTTTTATTGTTTTATCTAACAGAGCTTAATTAATTTATATCAAATAAGCTAAATGAAGGAGCACTTTTTATGTACCCCTTCATATTCATAAAAAACTTTATTTATTTGTTCCAATTGCTTCAATTTTTGCATATATTTCTGGGAATTTTTTCTTTAGATTCATTATTTTTAAATCTGTTCCAGTCCATGCGTGCATTGATGTGCCTATGTTTATTAGCTCATTTTTTTGATTATATACTGAATATTTGAATTTTATTCTTACTGGCGAATAATTTTCAATTTCTGTTTTAATTGTTAGTTCATCTTCGTAAAATGCTGATTTATAGTATTTACTTGTAAGCTCTGCTACTGGCATCATTATTCCAATTTTTTCTGCCTCTGAATATGGTATTATGTATTTTTTTGCAAATTCTGTACGAGCTACTTCGTACCAAACTGCATATACAGAATGATGTGCTACTCCCATTTGATCTGTTTCTGCATATCTTACAGTTATTTTTGTTTCAAAATCTTCCATTATTTTATGACCTTCTTTCATTGTTTCTTCATAGTATATCATAATACACATACATATTCTAGCAAAATTTTAACATTTTACATACTTAATTTCAAAAGTAGTCCCACACCCACTTTTCGATTCTACTTTTATATATCCATTTTCTTTTTCAATTATTGTTTTTGCTAATGCTAGACCAATTCCTGTACTTTCTTTAGATGAGTGCTCTGATTTATAAAATCTTTCAAATATATGTTTTATATCTTTTGAATCTATGCCTTCTCCTTCATCTTGTATTATTATTTTTGTAAATACACTTGTATTTATTGTTGTTATAATAATTTTTGAATTTTCTTTACTATGCTCTATAGCATTTTTTAAAATATTTGTTAATGCCTCTATTTGCCACTTGTAGTCTGCTTTTATTGTTGCTTTATTGTCATATTTTTTTATTATTTGAATATTTTTTAAATCTAATAATATATCTAAATTTGAAATTACTTCATTCATCAATTTTGTAACATCAACCATTTCGTCATTCATTACTATTGAACCAGAATCAAATTTTGCCAATTTTAATAGTGATATTGTTAAAGATGAAATCCAATCAATTTGTTTACTTATTTCATTTAAAAACTCTTTTTTAGTTTGTTTGTCCATTTGAGGATTTTCATTTATATTATCTAATAGTATTCTTATTGATGTTAATGGTGTTTTTAATTGGTGTGATATATCAGCCAAGGAATTGCTTAAATTTATTTTTTCTTGCTCACTATTTTCGGCTGATTCTTTTAATAATACCGTGGTTTTATATAATTCGTTTCGTAATTTTGATAGCTCATCTTCAGTATTTTCTTCTATTTTTAATTGATAATTTCTATTGTTTATGGTTTTTAAATAATGATTTATTTCCTCTATTTTTTTCTCCTGCTTTTTGTTTGCAAGTAATAATATCAATATTCCAATTATTCCAATAAAGATTAATACTGTAAGATTAATTATTGTCGAATGTTTCATACTTTTTTCTAGCTCTTTTATGTATGCTACTTTGTTGTCTGTGTATCCATATTTTTTTAATGTTGATGCATCTTTTTTATTAATTGAACCATTTATTATTTTAATTAGTTTTTCTTCCGATACTTGTGGGTATTGTGCTCTAATTTCATCAACTATATTTTCTATTGTAGTATTTACTGTTGTTATATATGTGTGGTATTGGTATATTGTTAATATTGAAAATACAATTATACATATTAATATAAAAATACTTGATGGAATTAAAATCTTTTTTATTTGCTCTTTTTTCACTATGATTCTCCTTTTATGATAATTATTGAAACATTCATTTTTTTATTTCTTTATAAAGTTTAACCGGATATGTGAATATATATATTAAAATTCCGTTCCTTACTGGTGCGCCTTTTCTTGACTAGTACGAATTACTATGTACCCCCGCTATTTGGTGTACAAACTTTTCTGTGTTCTATAGCTTCCAAACTGCGCGTCACTGCATTTTAATATATATATTCACATATCCCTCTCTACTAAATAAAAAATTTCCACGCTTTTTAGTTTTCTATTCTATAGCCTATACCTTTTATTGTTTTTATTATATCATTTGGTGATAATTTGGCTCTTATTCTTTTTATATAAACAGTTAATGTGTTGTCATTTACGTAATTTCCTGCTATATCCCATATTTTGTCTAGTATTTTTTCACGACTTACTGTTTGATTTATATTTGTAAATAATAGAGCTAAAATTTTATATTCTAGGGCTGTTAATACTATTTCATCGTCATTTTTATAAACTCGTTGTGCATCTAGGTCTATTTTTATATTGCTTGATGTTATTATGTTTGTTTGTATATTATTATATCTTCTTAAAATATTATTTGCTCTTGATATTAGTTCTCGTATTCTGAATGGCTTTATTATATAGTCATCTGCTCCTAAATCAAATCCTTGTACAACATCTTGCTCTTCATCTTTTGCTGTTAAAAATATTATTGGAATATTGTAGTTTGACTTTATATATTTGCACAAATCAAATCCGCTTCCATCTGGCAAGGATATATCTAATATTATTAAATTATATATATTATTTGATTCTAGTAAATTTTTTGAATCTTTTATTGTCATTGCAGTAGTAACTTTGAATCGTTCTTGCTCTAATGAATAAACTAACCCTTTTAATATAGACTCATTATCTTCAATTAATAAAATATTTTTCATTATTTATATCCTTCCCAAATTTTAAGCTTATTATATATTATCTTCCCTTATTGTTTCAATAATGTTTTGCTTATTTATTTTATTTAATGAATATTTCATTGTTAAGCCTACTATTATAAATACAAATATTATTGCAATTATTATTGACTTTAGTGGTAATATATATCCAAAATCCAGTCCTTTTGCAATACCATTATATATACAATATGAACCTATCAAACCTAGTGGTATTCCTATTAATAGAGATTTTAATCCATATAAAATGCTTTCTAATCTAATCATTCTATTAAATTCTTTTGTTGTCATCCCTACTGATTTTAAATTTGCAAATTCTTTACTTCTTAATATCATATTTGTTGTTATTGTATTAAATATATTTGTTACACCAATTAAAGTAATTACAGCTATAAAGCCGTATAAGAATATTGAAATTAATAAAATTATCTTTTGGTTTTCTTCTACATATTTAGATATATTGTTTATATATAGTTTTGAATATAAATTATTTGTCTTTTTTAAATTATTTATTTCATTTTCTAATTCGTCTGGATTTTGTGATTTTATTAATAGGCTTCCTACGTGGAAACTTTTTTTATCTGATTTATCTTGTATAAAATCTTCTGATACAAATAAGTATCCTCCATTTGAATATACATTTTTATATCCCATTGGACGTTCATCTGTTTTTTTGCTAATTTTTACTGTCCTTTTTTCGCCATTTGTTAATGTAATCTCTATTGAGTCACCAGTCTTTAAACTATAATAATTTTCAAAAACAGTTTTTTCGTCGATATATTCATAAGCATCATCTTCTAAAATTGCAATATCTTTGTAATTTGTTGATTGTATTCCTAGGTGCTCAATAAACTTTTTAAAATAATCATTATTTATCAATATAATTGTTATGTTATTTGTTTCTTCATTATCCTTGGCAATTCTTTTTCCAAATTCAGATCCATATTTATTAATATCTACAGACCCTTCAGTCATATATGAATATGAATATTCTTCTACATTGTCTAATTTTGTTATTTCATTATAATTTTCAACTGTTCCATTATAAACCGATATATCATATCCCAAATCTTTATAATATACATTTACTATTTTTCCACCATAATCTAAAAAAGATGATAATGATATAAATATTGATATACTTACAACCAATGATATAACTGTTGTTCTGTATTTTTTCTTATTTCTTTTTAAATTTTTACTTGCTATAACTCCACCAATTCCGAATAGTTTTTTTGTAATTTTTGAAGTTTTTACTTTTTTTGCCTTTATTTTTATGTCATCATTTCCACGAATAGCTTCTATTGGTGATATTTTTGAAGCCCTTCTTGCTGGTAATATACATGATAGATATATTGTAATTGCAGATATTACTATTGATGCTATTATTGCTAATATTGGAATACTGAAAACGCACTTTTCATTTAAAGAATCACCTAATAACACATTAACAACTTGTAATAAAATTACAACTGCTAGCATTCCACACAATATACCAAGAGGTATTCCTATTATACCTATATAAAAGCCCTCATATAATACAGATTTTTTTATTTGCTTTTTAGTTGCACCTATAGAGCTAAGCATTCCATATTGTTTAGTTTTTTCTGATACAGATATACTAAAGCTATTCCTTATTACGAATACACTACTTAAAATTATTATAATAATAACAACTGCACCTACAGAATACAAGCTTGCCATTGTTGTATCACTAACTCCACCCTCATAGTCAATTAGGCTACTATTATAACTTACCGTTACTGAACTTCCAATATTTTTTTCAATTACACTTTTTATATCTTCTGTTTTCTTTTGAAAATCTTTTAAATTTGAATATAATACAGAAATATTAGCTGTATTTATATCATTTTCATTATCCATATATGAAATAGCTGTATAACCTGGAGCAGAAAATCCTTCAATTCCTTTATAATTTGATCTTTCTATAATACCAACAATTGTATATGTATGTTCTTTTGTATCTACTATTTCTTCAAAATCTTCTGTTTCACTTTTTGATTTTGATGATGATTCTGTTTCTTCGCTTTCATCAGTTAAAAGAGCATCTTCTTGTGTTAGCTCTAATCCATCTTTTGTTTGTCTTTTTCCTAAATTTAATGTGATTTTTTCACCTATTGTATAATTAATTCTGCCACTTTTTATTAAATGCTCTGGAATTACTATTTCATTTGAATTTTCTGGCATTCTACCTTCTAATAAAGTTACACCACCTTGCTCTAATCCCTTTTTGTCATATTCCATAACGAAAATATATGGTTTGTATTCATTTTCCACTTTTTCTAGTTTGCCATATCCTACATTTTTACTCAAAAAATAATCCTGGACATTTTTATTTTCTTTTACATATTTTAATTCGTCATTTGGAATATTTTTAAAACAAACATGATAATTTCCACTATGACTTTTAGCATAATTAATTAATGTTTTTTGTACACTAGTAATCATCCCTGCAACCGCACAAATTAGTGCTGTTGAAAGTATTATTCCTATTATTGTTACTATTGTTCTTTTTTTATTTAATTTCAAACTTTTTAATGTTAGCTTTTTTAAAATATTCATTTTTCCACCACCTTTCTTTTTATTTCTTAATTATTTTCATCTCTTATTATTTTTCCATCTTCAATTGTAATAACCCTATCTGCCTCTTTTGCAATTTCTAAATCGTGAGTTATCATTATTACAGTTTGATTAAATTTTTTATTTGAAATTTTAAGCAAAGAAATTATTTCATCACTCGCTTTTGAATCTAAATTTCCAGTTGGCTCATCTGCAAGCATTAATGCAGGATTATTTATCATTGCTCTTCCTATTGATACACGTTGTTGTTGTCCTCCTGATAATTGATTTGGTAAATGATTTACTCTTTTTTCTAATCCTAATGTATGTATTAATTCATTTAATCTACTTTGCTCTACTTTTTGACCATCTAAATCACAAGGTAATGTAATATTTTCTTTTACATTTAATATTGGTATTAAATTATAAAATTGATATATAAGACCTATTTGTCTTCTTCTAAAAATTGCTAAATTATCATTATTTAATGAGTATATATCTTTTCCATCAATAAAAACTTTTCCAGATGTTGGTCTATCTACTCCTCCTAATAAATGTAGTAATGTTGATTTTCCACTACCACTTGCACCTACAATTGCAACAAATTCACCTTTTTGTACTGAAAAAGAAATATCATCAACTGCATTTACTTTGTTTTCTCCTTTTCCATAAGTTTTTACTAAATTTTCAACTTTTAAAATTTCCATAAAAATCATCCTTTCTCGTATAATAGATTTAATAAATTACATAAGATTTGCAACAAAATCTTATGATTTATTGATTTGATAACCTGTGATATACTTACTTATTAGAAATAAAGTTCCAAGCTTTTTTTACTTTATTTTTTCATTTTACATTTTATATTTTAAATTGTATAAGTGACTTTTAAGTGACTTTATAAATTTTTGTAATAAAAAATTTTTCCATGCATATATTTATTAATGAATCAAATTATTTTTCTTTGTTAGTTGACAATTATGTCAATTTGTGATAATATATTATCATTCAATTTTTTTAGAAGGAGGTGCATACTCATGCAAAAGTTTCATCGTTCACGGCACCAGCTTCAGCCGTCAATGACTGTAAATCAGATGATTGTTTTAATTAGTGATGGCAAACCAGCCACAATTAATTTTTTACTTCATTTGAGGAAACAGATGGACGAATTCGATTTTGTTACTATGCTTTCAAAATTTGATAGTATCGGATTAACAGGATCAAATATCACCAGACTGTATTATGACTACTGCCACAGCAATGTGGAAACATACAAAAAGGTTGTCAACAGTCTTAATGATACAGATTCGTTACAGCACATTCTTAGGTATCTAGGAATTACACACGCGTAAAAATATTCAAGACGGTTTAAAGGAGGAGCCATTTCTATGGCTTCTCTTTCATTTTTGTTTTAGACAACAAAAAAACATCAGAATAATCTGACGTTTTTTGTAATCAATTTTATAATTATGCATTTTCTTCTACTGGATATACGCTAACTTTTTTCTTATCTTTTCCTAATCTTTCAAATTTAACTTTACCAGTTACTTTTGCATATAATGTGTCATCGCTTCCGATTCCAACGTTTGTTCCTGGATGGATTTTTGTTCCTCTTTGTCTTACTAATATATTTCCTGCTGGAACTATTTGTCCATCAGCTCTTTTTAAACCAAGGCGCTTAGACTCACTGTCTCTACCGTTCTTAACACTACCTTGTCCTTTCTTATGAGCCATGTTTTTTCACTCCTTTCATTTTTGGATTTTTTATTTTTATGGCATCTAATTAAGCCATTTTTATACTTTTTATTTCAACCTTTGTATATGGTTGTCTGTGTCCTTGTGTTCTTCTGTAGTTCTTTTTAGCTTTGTATTTGTAAACTAAAACTTTTTTAGCTTTTCCGTTTGCAACTACTGTTCCTTCTACAGATACACCTTTTACATAAGGAGCTCCAACTTCTACTTTTTTATCATCAGATACTAATACTACATTGTCAAATTTAACTGTATCACCAGCTTCTGAATTTAATTTTTCGAAGAATACTACATCACCTTCTGCAACTTTATATTGTTTTCCACAACTTTCGATTACTGCGTACATTTAAGTACACCTCCCTTTTTATGTATACTCGCTAAGCATAAAATACTAGGTAGCTAAACTTAATTAGCCTTTATGAACCCGACCCAGGCGGCTTACAGTTAAATATTTTAACATTTTTACCATAATTTGTCAATATTCTTACTTTGTTTTTTATTTATTCTCACTTTGTTCTTTATTTATTATTGATTACTAGCATTTGCTAAATTTTCTATAGTATTATTATTTGTCACATCATTAACATTACCATCTCTTGTTATATTATTAATAATATTATTTGCATCATTTGAATTTGTTACCTCTTTACTTTTTACTCCATATACACTATATATATTTATACTTCCTACTATATTACCTGATGAATCACTAATTTTCATATAATATTTTCTTTGACCATTTTCGTATTTTGAATAGATTTCAGTAGCTTCTCTGCCACCAATTCTTGTACCAGTTTGAACATTTATTATAGAATATAAAGAAGTATTTCCTTGTACTGTTGTCATAAATACTATTGCATCTGTATTACCTATAAGATTTGGCAATACTATTACTGGATCACCACTTCCCATTTTTCCTAAATTACAACCAATTCCTACATATTGTGGTGTAATTAAAGTTTTTCCTTCTATTGTAACAATTCCCCATTTATCATCTATTTTTACAGGAATATATTTTTTATTTATTATATATTTGCTATCCATATTTTGATATATATCACCATCAATTCCAATTTGTTGATATTCAGTTTTTAGTATAGTAGTAATTTCATCTCCTGTGATTTTAATAATTCCATATCTTTCATTTTCTTTTACTATATACAAATCCATATTTTCATTCAACTGTTTAATTAGTTGATATTGCGCCTTAATTTTTTCATCAGCTTTCTTATTAACAAGATCTATTTTAAATATTCCTTGTTTTTTGTTGTCTGATCTTGTTACTATCACAGTACTTGAACTTTCGCAAAATCTAATATTAGAATATATACAGCTAATAATATTATTTCCTTCTTGATAGTTATTATAATTTGTTATACCATAATCCCCCTCATTATTTTTTATCAATACTAAACCATATTTTAGTAGTTTTTTATTATAATATTCACATTCATCACCAATTACAGCTAAATTAACATTTTTTGCTGCAATTGCTTCTAATGCATCTAACGTGTATAAAGTTATTGTTTTATTTTTTTCATTATAATTCATTATTACATTAAATCCAAGTTTTATTGCTTCTTGGCTTGCATAAATTTCACCATTTATATATTTAACACCATTTTCTACATTAAAATATTCATATTCAGTAACTTTTTCTGAATTATTATTTTTTGTGTTACTTGTTGCGATCTGATTTTGACTAATTGTATTGTTTGTTCCTTCAACTTCGTTTCCATTTAATATTATTGCTTTATAAATTTGTGATGAGTTTGATATAAATGATGTATACTCATTACCAATTTTTATATAACATTTTGTTGTATCTTCCCCTTTATTTTTATATTCATCATTATAATATTCAATATCTCCACCTAATGCAGATGCAAGTTTTCTTACTGATAAGTATATTTGACCATTTTCAATTGTTACATTTTTTGAATCATTCATTAAAACTAATCCTTGTGTTATGTTAGTATTTTTTCCGTCTATTTGTAATTTTAATGTATTGTTCTTTTTTACAACCGAAAATACAATAAGAATTATTGCTAATAAAATTAGTACTGCAATTGTAATTAGAATTATTTTTAATGCTCTCTTTTTACTTTCTGCTTGCTCTTTTTCTTCATTTTCATCAATTAAATTCATAATAATAATTCCTTTCTTTCGTTTATTTTACTATAATTATTTTAATAAATCGTCATATGTTTGTCAAGAAAATAATTATTTCTTTCTTCTTAATATCCATCCATTTTCTACATCTATTGGTATCTTCATTTTTACGCTTTGGCCAGCTTTTCCTGGATTTACAAATTGTATTTCTTCATCTGTTTCTGTATCCCATAATTGTTCTATTTTAAACTCATATGGTTTTATTTGGTTTGGAATTATTACTTCTAAATAATCACCAACAACTAATTTATTTTTTATTTCTACTACTATTTTTGAATTAGAACAATCTATTATCTTTCCACCAAATTCATAATTAGGATTATATTGTTTTCCTTCATATTCTTGAAAATCTTTGTTATTTCTATCATTAAAATAAAATGTTGTTAATCCTCTTGTTTTTGTTTTTTCTAGCTCTTTTAAATATTTTGTGTAATCATAATCCTTTGGATTTTTTATGTAATCATCTATCGCATTTCTGTATGCATTTACTACAGATGCTAAATAATATTCTGTTTTTAATCTTCCCTCTATTTTTAAACTATCAACACTCATTTCAATTATTTCTGGAATTTCTTTTATTAAACATAAATCTTTCGAAGAAAAAATATAAGTTCCTTTATCGTCATATTCAACTGGCATTAGATTTCCAGGCTTATTATGCTCTTCTACATAAACGTTATATGCCCATCTACAACTTTGTGCACAATCACCTAAATTTGCACTTCTGCCAGCTAAAAAATCACTTAAGAAACATCTTCCAGAATAGCCAAAACATATAGCTCCGTGTACAAATATTTCTGTTTCTAAGTCTTTTGGTGTTTCATCTATTATTTCTTTTATTTGTTTTTTATTAAGCTCTCTTCCTAAAATTACTCTTTTTGCTCCATTTTTGTACCAAAAATTTGCTGTATGAGCACTTACAATGTTTGCTTGAGTACTTATATGTATTTCAATACTTGGTGCTTCTTTCTTTATTATTTCTATTATTCCACCATCAGCAACAATTACAGCATCTACCTTTAATTTTTCTAGCATTCTTGCTTGATTTACTATCTCTTCATAGTTTTCATCCCACGCATATATATTTATTGCAGTATAAACCTTTTTTCCTATGCTATGTGCATAATTTATTGTTTTTTCCAAATCATTATCTTGCATTTCGGCTCTTGTTCTTAGTGATAATGATGATGTTCCCGCATATACTGCATCTGCTCCATATAAAAAAGCTGTTTTTGCTTTTTCAAAAGACCCAGCTGGTGCTAATAATTCTGGTTTTTTCATTTAATTCATTCCCTTCGTTTTTTCTTTTGTGTGATTATATCATATATTTTTTCAAATATCTACAAAATATTTTATATTTGACCGTTGTTTTCTTTTTTGACTGTATTTTAATTTTGTTGCCATTCCGCCTCTTATATGACGTTCTGCTTTGTTTTCATTTAATATTTCTCTTACTTCAGATGCTAATCCAGGATTAATTTTTAATAATCTTTCAGATACATCTTTATGTACTGTGCTTTTACTTACTCCATATTTTTTAGCAGCACCTCTTACAGTATCTTTTGAATCTATTATATAATGTGCAAGTTTACATGCACGTTCTTCTATTGATATATTTTTCATATAAAAAACCCCCATACGAATAGTTTTGTTTAATTCTATTCGTACGAAGGTTGTATTAGAACTTTATTGATTTTGATATTTTAATGTATTATTTATTTCATTTAAATTATTACAAAATTTATTTATTGACTTTGTTGTTTTAATATTTCCCAATATCGGAATCATACCTGTATTTTGCAATTTTAATGAATTTGCCCTTGTTATTTGTATAACTCTTTTTAATTCATTATTTTTTTCTTCCATTAGATTTATTTGTGCTTTACTAAATAACTTACGCTTTTCTTTAGATAAAACTAATTGTGGTAAATTACGTTTTTGTTCCATTTTTTCTTTAACTAAATTATTTAATTTATCTTGATTTATCATATTTTTTATTTGACTATTTTGCTCTATATTGCGTAAAAATAATCTTATATCTGATAAACAAGTTTCATCTGTTTCTTCTTTTAAATATGTATACACTTCTGATAATCCATCTTCCAAATAATAATAAGATTTATTAATATATTGTGATTCACTTAATATTAATTGTTTCTTTAAATTAATATTATCTAACTTTGCTTGCTTTAATTTTGCTTTTCCCAATAACTTACTAAAGAAAGAGCATTTTTCTTGTTCAATTTCAAGTCTTTGTTTTTCTAATTTTTTTAATTTAGAATCTGTTATTAATTTTTGTATTTCCTTATTAAAACAGGTTTTAAATATACTTTCCATTTCATTAGAATAACCTTCTACAATATTTTTGCTATCTATAATTTTATTTAAATCTTTTGATAATTCATTAATATTTTTTAAATCATCAATTTTTTCGGCAGAATTAATTTTTTTATGCGTTTTTATTATATTTTCTTTAATTGAGTTTATACTTGCATTAATACTGTCGTCATTCATTTTATCTATATTTAAGGTTATATTCGTGCTATTAGCTATATCCATTACCCTTGCTTCTTCTGATTTTAGTTTGTAATATGTTGTTTCTATATTTTCTGTAATTAAATCAACTTGTTCATTAATTTTTTTCTTGTTTTCATCTAATTTTTTTCTTAGTTCTTCTGCTTTATCTTCTTCTTTTTTTTCAGTATTATTTTTTGCGCTCTTTAATTTTTGCTCTTCTTTTTTTGCTTCACTTACATTTTTCTTTTGCTTTTTTTCTTTCTTTTCTTTACTTTTATTCTCTTTAGTCACCTTTAAATTGTCTTCCTTTATTTTTTTCTCTTCGTCCTTAACAACTTTTATTAAATTTTTCAAAATTACCTCATACGTAATATTTTCTAAATCTAGTTTAGAAAATAATTTATTTTCTATATTATATTTTTGTGCCTTTTTGTAATATTTTACAAAAAATTCATAATTTGGGAAAATTTTTCCCATTACTAAAAATGCATCTTCACTTCTTTCATTTAATTTATAAGATATACCTATTTTTGTTAAACCTGCAATTTTACTTTTTAATTTTTCTTCTGATTTATATGATTTTGGTAAATAACTATTTTTTATAAAATTTTCAAGCTCTTTTTTACTATTTATTTCAAAAATTCTATCACCATATTGTAAAACATATTTACATTCATAGTTTCCTGGTACTTTACTTATTTTTAGCTTTGTTCCATATATTTCTATTAACATATTAATTAAATATATAACATCTCTGTCTTTTGGGGCAGATTTGACATTAGCAGCAAATATATATTGCTTATTAATTAAGTTTTGCTCTTCCTTTGTTTGTGCTCTAGATGTTTCTAATAGGTATTTTGTCATCATAAGAGCCAATCTTGCTGTGCCATCTTTTACAAAAAACTTACCATTATCTTCATACAACTCTATTTCATTATTATGATTTAAACTAGTTTGGTCAAGTTTTCGCAATTCTTTAAAATAATAATTTGGATTTTTAAAGTATTGCTTTATCATTTCATCTGATTTATCATTATTAACAAATATTTCTATCCAAGATTTTCCATCATATTCATTACTAACAGTTCCTATTAAATTTTTTAATCGAAAATGTTTGCGCTCTGATGTTACTAAATTCTTATTTTTGAAAAAAACAACATCTTCTGACGGTATCTTTTTAGTTAAATTTGTTGTTTTAACTTTTAATTCACTTGGTATGTTTTTTGTATCTAATCCTATACTATTAAAAAAACTCCTTTTTTGTAAAGATATCTTCTGCATAAATTTTACAACCTCATTTCAACTTTTGTTTCATTCTTAAATGTCCTAATTCAAACCATTCATTATATGCCAAATTTAATTTAAACAATAATTTTGGCTTTGCACCAGCTCTGTTTTTGTCTACAACACAAGCATAATATCTAACATCTGGGTCTTCATATGCTTTAATATCTTTGTATTGCTTTGATTCTTCTATTTCTGAATATTCATAATCAGCATATGATTGGTTATTTATTTGTTTGAATAAACACAATGTATCTAATACTTCTTTTACTGTTCTGCTTGCAGCCATATCATTTATTGTTAAATTAATTGGTGCTGTTGTACTTTCTAATAATTGTAATGTCGAACCAATAAACATTTTATATTTTTGTGCTATATTTGATAATACAGTAGCTGTCTTTTTTATTTCTTCTCCATCCCCTATATGTTGAATATCATTTTTTAATGTATCATAAAATACATATTCAACACCTTCTTTATAATAATAATCTAATATAATTTTATATAAATCATCATTTGTACAATCCGAAACATGCATAAAACATATTGGGGTATCTTGTTGATTTTCAAGCCAATCTGTTGCTGCAATTACTTGCCTAAACTCTGTAGAATACTTTTTTAATCTTTCTACAAATTCCTCTTGTGTTTCACCATCTTCTTTTATTATAAAACCTTTTTTATCTGTTTTTACTTTCTTTTTATCATCTGGTCTAAATTTAAATTCTAGTATTTCGCCTTCTGATTTTCTTATTTTTTGTCCAAATTCTTGTTGCATTTCTGGATTATTTAAAATCGTTGTAATTAAACATAATTTCATTTTTTCTTCTGACATTTCATTTGAAATTATTAAAACTTTTTTCTTTTCTACAAATGCAATATGTGCAGCCAAATTTATTGTAAATCTACTTTTACCACTATTTGAAGGCATTGCAAATGCCATTGTTTCACCAACTCTTAGTCCTTTAAATACTTCTGTTAAAATTGGAAATGGTAATGAAATTCCACTTGTTAATGAATTTTCTCCTTCTAATAAAAAGTCCGTCGCATTAGAATTTAATCTGCCTTCACTAATACCTCTTTTTATTCCAATTTGAGATATAATACTTTCTAGCTCTTCAATAGTCATTTGTTTATATCTTTTATAGCTTTTTATTTCAAGTACTTCTTGTTGGAACTGTTTTGTTGGTGCCTTTATATAATATTTTTTTAATAAAAATAATTTTTTTATTTTTGTATATACCGCTTCAATTGAATAATTTGTTCGTATTGCTTCCTGCTTTAATTTTTGTTTTAATGCATAAATTTCTTCTGAAGTTTTTGGATATGAAAAATCTCTTTTTATGTTTTCTGGTGCATATCTTCCACCTTCTGTAAACAATATACTTTTATATAAATTCATAGCCATTGGATCAGAAAATTGACTATCTTCAAATGACAAATAATATTTTGATATTGATTTAGGATTTTCTAATAATAGTCCTATATATGCATATTCTAATTTTACATTTTTCAGCTCTTTTGGATATTTTGATTCTGTTTCATTATCTATACTCAATATAGTTTCCTCCTTAGTTTATAATAATTATTTTACTTTTCCTAATTTGTTTAATGGCCAAAATCTAAATACAGCTTTTCCTTCTATTTTATCAATTGGAATACAGCCAAATCTTCTACTATCACCCGATACTTCTCTGTTATCACCTAGTACATATACATAACCATCTGGTACCACAACATCTAAAAAGAATCCTTCTGCAGAATCAGTAACTGTTCCAGCATCTAAATATTTTTCTTCTAATGCTTGACCATTTAAATATACAGATTTATTTTTTATTTCTACGTAATCGCCTGGTAATCCTATTACTCGTTTAATAAAACTCGTTTCTCCAAATATATCTATACTAGATTTTATTTTTTCACCTATTCCCTTGGAATCATTTTTATACTCAGCAGTTACATCATCTGGATTATAGCTTGCTTTTGTTACATATGTTGTTGATGGTGCTTCAAATGTTATTATATCTCCTCTTTTAGGATATTTATGTATTTCTATTCCTATTCTGCTTACCCATAAACGTTGTTTATCTTTTAATGTAGAATCCATTGATGCTCCACTTACCACTGTTGGAAACCCTACAAATGCTTTTATTAATACAACTATAATTAGAGCTATTAATATACATACTATCCATTCAAAAATTTCTTTACTTTTACTATTTTCTTCCATATTGAAAACTAATCTTCCTTTCATTTTTATTCTTCGGTATAAGACGATTTTATTATACACTTATTTTTTGTTTTAAACAATACGTAAAATGTATTTTTTGCATTTTGTGAGCTTGAGTGTGCTTGTTAATTTTAACTATGTATTGCAATATATGTTATGAGGAGATTGTTGTGATGTTAATTTTTTTAGAAGTTTATTATTCCGTAAATGCTCTAATAATATTTTTAGCCCTAATAATATTAGTATTAGTCCTCCTACTAATTGTGCCTTTTTTTCATATTTTACTCCAAATAAGTTACCTATTTTTACTCCTATTAGTGATAGTATGAATGTTATTGTTCCTATGCAAGTTACTGAAAATACTATATCGCATTTTAGAAATGCAAATGTTATTCCTATTGCTAATGCATCTATGCTTGTTGCAATTGCTAATACTATCATATTTTTGAAGTCTATATTGTCATTATTATTATTTTCTGCTTCATTCCAGATTTCTTTTATCATATTTATTCCTATTGTTGTTAATAAAATAAAAGCTATCCAGTGGTCAATATTTACTATACTTTGCTGAAATTTTATTCCTAATACATATCCTATTAGTGGCATTATTGCCTGAAAAATTCCAAAGTATAATGCTATTATTATGGCTTTTTTCCAACTCATCTTTTGCATTGATAATCCTTTGCACATTGCTACAGCAAAGGCATCCATTGATAAACCTATGCTTAATATAATTATTTCTGTAAGAGCCATAATTTTCTTTCCTTTCAAATTTATATAAACTAAAACTATATTCTTTAAATAGTATGATTTTAGTTCTTTTCTTATTAATTATTTTTGTGATCATTATTTATTTTTCATATATAACATTTTCTATATAAATTTTAAATCATTCACATTTAAAGCTAGAGATAGTATACACCACCTCTAGCTTTAAATTTTATTTTATTAGCTCTATTATTTTAGGAATAAATATTATTCCACCAACTATTGCTGATGCTATTGCAAGTATTAATACAGCCCCTGCAGATATGTCTTTTGCTTTTCCTGCTAATTCGTTTTTTTCTCTTGTAAACATATCAACAACTGTTTCTATAGCTGTATTCATTAATTCTGCTGATAATACTAATCCTATTAATGTTATACATATAATCCATTCATTTATACTTATTTTAAAAACTATTCCAAGTACTATAATTAATATTGCTACTAATACATCAAATTTTAAGTTAAGCTCTGTTTTTAATGCATGTCCCCATCCTTTTATTGCATAATAAAAAGGATTTTTATGTTTTTCGTTTTGTAGTTTCATTACTGCTACTTTCCTTGTAATATATTTAGGTTTTATGGATTAACCTATAAACCATTATAAAATTTATGATTTATCTTTTTGTAGCTCTTTATATCTTTTTATTTTCATAGTAGTTGTCATTTCAAAGTCATCTTTTTTTATTTCTAATTTTTTTATAGCTTTATATGATGTAAGCTCTTTGTTAGTTTCTTTTATAATTTTCCATATTACATCATAAACTTTTTCATCAGTTAAGCTATCTTTACCATATTTTTGCTCTATTTCAATTAAGTTTGGAATAACTCTAGCAGTAATGGTTAGCTCTTTACTGTTTTCCTGAGCCTTACCATAAACCATACATTCTTTTATTTCCAAATTCTTTTTCAATAACATTTCTATTTCTTCTGGATATATATTTTTTCCATTTTGTGTTACAATTACATTCTTGCTTCTTCCTGTAATATATAAAAATCCATCTTTGTCTAAATATCCGACATCTCCAGAATTAAACCAACCATCTTCATCAACTACAGCCTTAGTTGCTTCTTCATCTTCATAATAACCAAGCATTAATGTTTTGCTCTTTATTAAGACTTCACCTTCACCTTTTTCATTAGGGTCTTTTATTTTTAATTCTGCACATACAACTGCTTTTCCTGCTGAACCAACACGTGCATCATAATCAGGTGTTAAAGCTGAAATTGGTGCAGTTTCAGTTAAACCATATCCTTGTAAAAATGTTATTCCTATATCTTGAACCCATTTTCCAACTTTAGGGTCAATAGGTGCTGCAGCAGAAACTATAATTCTTAATTTTCCACCTAAATTGTCTAATATTTCTTTAAATACTTTACGTTTCATATCAATACCAACAGTTTTTAAGGCGTTTGTTACATGCATCATTGAATTTACAACTGCTGATTTACCACTTTTTTCAATTGATTTATTAATATTTTTATGTATATTTTCAATTAATACAGGAACACCTAACATAGCTGTTGGATGTGATTCTTTAATATCTGGTAATATGTATTTTAAACCTTCGCAAATTGCAATTGATGCTCCAACTCCAAATGGATATAAAAATCCAATTGATGATTCGTATGCATGGTGAAGTGGCAATACAGAAAACAATCTATCAGTTTCTTTTAAATCAACATATGCACTACAAGAATTTATGTTTTCAGCTAAGTTTCTGTTACATAACATTACACCTTTTGATTGAGATGTAGTTCCAGAAGTAAAAAATAAAATTTTAAATTCTTCAGGATCTATTTCAACATTTTTAAATGAATCATCTCCAGCCTCTACAAGTTTCTTTCCTTCTAGTAAAACAGTATTTAATCCAACATCTCTTCCTTTTACTTTATCGTAAGAGTTCATTTCGATAAAATATTTAACCATTGGAACATTATCTTTTACTTTATCAATTTGATCTTTTCTTTTAGCTGAATATATAACAGCTGTTGCTTTTGATCTTTTTATTAAGTTTTCTATTTCATTTACTGGAAGCTCTTTGTCTAATGGAACTGCTATTCCTGCGCCACATAATAATGTCATATATGATAAATACCATCCATATGTTGTTTCGCTGATAATTACTATTCTTTCGTCTTTTAAATTTAGAAATTTAGTTAATCCTGTTCCAAAGTTTATAACATCTTCGCCAAATTCCTTATATGTTATTTCTTTATATGGTGTTTTATGATCTGGCTTTTCCAAAATTAAAACATTATCTGCATAATGTTCTGTACTATAATTAAAAGCATCTTTTATTGTTTTATAATGAGTGCCTTCGTATTGTTTTTTATCTTTTTTGTTTTTTTCTGTTTTTTCTTTTTCCTTTTCTAAATTAATATCTTCAACATCATCAATTTCTTTAAATTTAAATTTTGGAAATTTAAATTTTGGTATTTTTATTTCTAATCCCATTTTTAGCATCCTTCCTTTTGTCTTTTATTAATCTACTTTTTCTACAACAATTATTTTTGAATTTTTCATAAACATAATACTTTGTACTATATTTATTACAGCATATGCAATCATAACTCCTCCTAATACAGCTACAACTGTTCCTGGTGTGAAAATCATATATAATCCGCAACCAATCATTATAATTGCAAGTATTAAACTAATTACCCATTCTTTTAAATTCGCTTGTTTTAATGATTGTACAAGTGCAAAACGAGTACAGCCTGTAAAAATAATCCATACACCTATAATAATTCTGAATATTGCTTCAATGGCTGAGGTACAGAATATTACTATTAAACCTGTTATTATTGCAATTAGTCCAAAAACTATATCTAAATATAATTCATTGCTATTTGATTTATCTTTTAAGTATTTTATTATTTTTATGAAACCTAATACTAAAAAAACAATTCCTGCAATAAGTGATACTGTTTTTAGAACACCTTCTGGGTCTTTTACTAAAATTGCTCCTATTATTATGAAAACTAGTGATAGTAATAAATTAAGCCATTCTGCTTTTTTTAAAGTTTTAAAAAAATCCATATTTTTTTACCTCTCTTTCTTCATTATTATTATGAACAAATTTTTTTCTTTTAGTATTATATCATATGTGTGTAGTTTGGCAAGTGGTAATTTTTTGTTTTTTGGAATATATGAATCAATTATTTCCCGTCTTTCAGAAAACCATTTCAAAGTGTTATATTTATTTTTTAAACAATTAAAATTTCAACAATTTTATCTTTAATTATTAAAGAGCATTGTTTTTATAAAATTCAAAACACTGCTCTTTTCTTCTTATTTATATTATTATGCCTTTTCTACTTTTTCAATTTCTTCTTTTGATAAACCTGTTATTTCTATTATTACATCTATTGGCATTTTTTTAGCTAACATTTTCTTGGCTGTTTCTATTTTTTCAAATTGTATACCATCATTTTTTCCAATTTCAATTCCATCACGTTTTCCAATTTCGATTCCATCACGTTTGCCAATTTCAATTCCATCGCGCTTTCTGATTTCAATTCCATCTCGTTTTCCATCTTCAACACC
>UMKE01010796.1_pt1 | contig 19938 bp, 18 predicted proteins | sample 1966231 | NCBI WGS metagenome assembly UMKE01 (sample SAMEA4836168, study PRJEB28245) | human gut metagenome | biome: gut microbiome; material: fecal sample | place: Denmark | collected 2008 | reverse complement strand
CATTCGGATATATCGGTCACAATGAATGTGTACACACATATCGGATTCGATGATGCCGAGGAAGAATTAAAGCGGATGGAAGAATTTAGGAAGGCACAGGCAGAGGTTGAACAGAAGAAAGAAAAACCGATGTCGCAGAAGATGTTTAAGGTAGTTTAATATGAAAAAGAGATGACGCTCCGACTTAGGCTGGGGCGTTATTTCTATGGAAAAGAAGTGGAAATGACGATATAATAATAAATAAAGGAAATGAGTCTTTGATGGAGGTGCAATTATGAAAATTAGAATTCCCGATATAAATGATAACAAAAGTTTCATTGAAGGTAAGCAGTCAATAGTTTTATTAGGAGCTAATGGAGCGGGAAAAACTAGAATGAGTGTGTGGATTGATGAAAATAACCCAGAATTAAATGTACATAGAATTTCAGCACAAAAATCGCTTGATATGCCAGAATATGTAAGCCCAACTGAACTAAAAAAGGCGGAGGATCGTCTTTTATATGGAACTACTAATGATAATAGAAGATGGCTTGAAAAGGATGGAAAAAGATATAATCGATGGGGAAATAATCCTGAAACTCATATGTTGAATGATTATCAGCCTCTCATGGAATTTTTGATGACAGAAAATTTTGAAAAAAGTATTGAATACCGAGAAAAACACAAGGAAGGTAATCAAGAATTTGATAATGAGACGAAATTGGAAAAGATAAAGAAAATATGGGAAAAGGTGATAACACACAGAAGGTTACAAATTTCTGCTGGAAAGATTGAGGTTGAAAGTGTAGATGGTAATTCGGATAAATATAATGGTAATGCTATGAGTGATGGCGAAAGAGCAATTTTTCATTACATTGCTGAAGTAGTTTCAGCAAAAGATAACTCTTTAATTATTATAGATGAACCAGAAAATCATTTGCATAATTCAATATTAGAAAGACTTTGGAATGAGATAGAGGCTGAAAGACAGGATTGTGTATACTTATATATAACACATAATTTGGATTTTGCGAGAACTAGAAATAATACACAGATTGTTTGGATAAAAAATATGATTGACAAACAGAAGTGGGATTATGCATTGTTAGATTCAAATGAGTTTTCAGATGATTTGTTACTTGAAATATTGGGCAATAGACAAGGGGTTTTATTTGTAGAAGGAACACAGGATAAAAGTATTGATAGAAAATTATATTCTAGACTATTTCCAAAGTATAGTATTATGCCATTAGAAGGATGTGCATCTGTTATACAAGCTACAAAAGCATACAACAAGTTACCGATGCTTCATTATAAGACAATAAAAGGTATTGTTGACAGGGATAGAAGAACGGAAGAAGAAATAGGCTCACTGCTAAAAGAAAAAATATATGTTCCATTAGTTGCAGAGATAGAAAACTTGTTCTTGATTCCCAAAGTTATTGAATTAGTTGCAAAAAAACAAAATATTGAAAATGTGGATGATTTATTGGTACAAACAAAAGCAAAAACAATTGAATTTTTGCAGGAACATTTAGAGGAGCAATCATTACTATTCACAAAGAAAAGATGTCAAAATACGATTAATAATATTTGTAATCAACCAACAAGTACGATAGAAGAGTATAAAGCATCTTTAGGTGGGGTGGTAGATATTGTGAATCCACAAGAAGAATATAATAAAGTGAGAGAAGAATTACAGAAAATTATTGATGACAAAGATTACCTTGCTGCCTTGAAGGTGATAAATAATAAAGGACTATTACCATCTACTAATTTACCAAATGTGTTTGGTTGGAAAAAGCAATATTACATTGAATATGTAATAAGGCTGCTTGAGTCTAAAGACAGTGCTTCTGAGGAGTTGTGTGATATATTTAGAGAATATGTTCCTGTTGAAATATAAAAATTCTTAGTAGTAAATATCTCTCATTTTACTACCAACTTTACTACTAACAGCCCATCACAACTTGCTCCATCTTGCCCTATTTTGCCAAGAGTGCAGCAGAAATGCACATTTTACAAATCCCTAGAAACCCTTGCAAAACAGGGTATTCCGGGGCAAAACAAGGAGAAACAAAACTATGATAAGAATATTATTCGTTTGCCACGGCAGGACTGTGAAAAACCTTATAAATCCAGGAATAATGGGGCAAAACGGGGCATAGTCTGGTAGTTAGAGCATTTGGGGACTACGGTAATACTACGAATGAGAAAATGAAAAATACGAAATGTGGATAACCGTTAAAATATGAGGAACAATCGTTAAAAAGTAGCAGTAACATAACAGTTTTCAACTTTTGCAAAAACAATACAGATGATTTACCACTGCAATAAAGAAATGAGGTACTGAACATGGATAGTACAATTAAGGTCAGAGTAGTAAATGGGTTAAAGAGTAAATTATATGCACCGATGACTGAGGAGGAGATGCTTGCAAGATTGAAAAAGTCTAGAGAACAGGAAATCTTCAGGGACGCAGATCATGTAATTTCTGATATGAGGTCAAAGTATGGATTATAAGACTTTTCTATGAGACAGATGGATAAAGTGTATATTAACTGAGAAAAGATTAACAGGAAGTTGACTTATTTTGCTGTAGGAGTGATATATGTTATACCCTTTGAAAAATCAGATTGGAGGATATGACACATGAAAAATTTACAGAATCAAAAGAATAATGAGGACATGGTTCCAATTCCTGAAAAGTATATGCTAACTATCCGAGAAGCTGCGTCATATTTTAATATAGGAATAAAGAATATGAGAAGACTGTGCGAAAGCAATGAAGGAGAGTTCAGCATTCGTTGGGGTAACAAATATCTTATTTGTAGACCAAGGCTTGAAGCATATCTGAATCAGTTGATGGTGCGAGAACAGAATCAAAATGATGTAGAATTGGAAGAAGATCATGGTGTAAGTTAGAACCATGATTTTTTGGGGGAATGTATCCTTAAGTATAAAGGAATGGAATTGAAACAAATTAAATCTGAATTTGAATATATTGTAATAGAAAAAATCAGAAATTGAACTACAACAGGTCGGATTCGTCAGTAATCACCGAGGTTTGACGCATCCGGCTTTTATATTACAGAAATATGACATAAAATGGATATGCGATTCTGCCGATATAAGGTATAATGAATTTGAAATTACGAGCCTAAAATGAAAGGTAATAGATCAGATGGAGATTGATGACAATATCATCGGAAAAAACATAAAATATATGAGAACAATGCATGGAGAGACTTTGGAAGAACTAGGATACGCAATTTGTTCATCTAAAAATACCGTTCAAGGATATGAGAGCGGCAGACGGAAACCGGATATTAATACTGTAGAAAAAATTGCACGGTACTATGGAAAAACTGTAGATGAGATGATCCATAACAAATTATTTGAATTAGAAAAAATTAGTCCTGATAAAGTAATAAAAATGGATGAAATGATTGATGTTTCATTACATGTATTACCCATTATTGAAACTGAAGAAGCATGCAAGAATAAATCGTTTTTGGAAGGTGTTACTGAGATAAAAAGTATGATTAATTCATTACGCAGTGGAATGGAAGTAGAAGGAATGATAATTCCCCAAATTGGTGATTGCTTTATTAAAGCAGTAGAAGATAATGTTATTGAAGCTGTTGCTAATATGATTTGGTGTATATTCTTTATTTGGTCTCAGCAATATACTGATTTTGAGAGATTAAGAAAACTTCAAACACGGATAAATAATGGTGAAGTTGATTGGAAAGAATTAACATATGAGTATCAAAAAGATGCAAAGAAGTCATTTTCAAAAAAGAAATCTTTTATTTGTGATTTTGACAAGTTGCTTATTGAACTGATTAGAGAACTTAAAACAAATGAGGAATGGTCGCAATTGGGTGATTATTATTTGGCTTTGCGGTATGTATTAGGCATGGTTGATACGGAATATTCGGATGCAATGAATCAAGTTATAGGAATGCAGATGCTTATGGCGTTTGCTCAAATAGGAAATGTGTATGCACTCGATTTTCTAAAAACATGTAGTGATATTTGAGTGTGTTAAAAAGTGGGTTTTAGTCCGCAATATGCGGACTTGATTTTATTGATTGTTTTACTGATTAGACTTATCCTTTTATTAACAAATAAGATGAAAGGATGATTCATATGAGAGAAGAAATTATTAAATTTGGAGCAGAAGAATGCAGTCGGGAAATGTTTAAAAATTCAAGTGTTAGGTTATCACTTGAGGGGTGGCCATGTGCAGTTGCAGTTATTGGAATTGGATTTACATATGCTATGGTAACAAAAATAAAATGTGATGCACAAGTAAAAAATCCAGAAAATACTGATACAAAAAGAATTGAAAAGGTGGCATAAGAATAAATAATAAGATGCTGTATTCTTAGATTTCATAGGGGGTTCATTTGAACCCCCTTTTGAACACCCCTAAGAAAATATGGTTAAATTGTGTCAACATCAGTGTCCAAACGAACAAGGATATTACCAAAATAATACATATGTTCGATTGAGGGTTCATCGTTATAATTTTTGAAATGGCTTGGTTACTGGTGGTCTTGATATTTTTACCTTGTGTTCAGTAATTTTTATGACAGACATATTTCGCACATATTTTATAGAATGAAAAAATGTTCTGAGTGTTTTGAAACCCTTTTAACGATAGCTTTATGCAGTCGTTAAATTGTTTTCTTGCGTTAAAGCATATAATACTTGACTTTTCTGGATTTCTGATACTTACTTGTACTACATCAGATTTCAGAAAGGATGGTAGCAATGGAACGTTTGGATGTGGAAGTGCAGTATCGTACTGCAAAATGGATATTTACGAACATGATGTTTGCCGGGGAGATAACCTTAGAAGAATATACGGAAATACATAAAAAGTTGATAGAGAGATTTAACCCGCCAATGAAATCGGTTGAGACTCCCGGATTCTATGTGCAGGAGGCTTTTGACAATGAGTAAGGTGAGAAAGATAGAGCCAATTGCAAAACTGCCTGAAACGGCAATAAAACCCAATATTACAAGGGTAGCAGTTTATGCCAGAGTATCTACGGATATGGAAGAGCAGGCAATTGATTCAAATAAACCCGTGACTTTATATCACAAGCATACAGCAGATACAAAGTATTACCACAAGCATTGGGAAACCTGGACGGTAGCTATGGCGGTGGAAAGCATTAAGAACCATGATACATATGTGATTGAAAATGGGAAAACCGTCAGATGGATGAAACAGAAAGGAAGGGTTAACTGTGGCAGCATTTAAGAAAGAACGGAAGATGAAGGTATACGCACAGTCAGGGTATCAGTATAAGGATACTGCTACCATCATACTGAAGGGGGCATGGCTTGAGACACTTGGGTTTGAGCCAGGAACACCTATAAGCGTTGAGTGTGAAGGCGGAAGGCTTGTGATTACCAGAGCTGATGAAGTGATTGTGGAATAAACCTGACATAAATTTGATAGATTTTATGTTTTATTATGAAAAGTAGGTGCTGATGATAAAAACTATCAGCACCTACAAGGATTATTTAGACAGATTATTCTTCGTAGTCATTTTTAAGTTTTTCTCTTAAGCGAGCCATTAATTTTTCTCTGCGATACTGGAGAGTGCTAGGATTCATTCCGAGGTCTCTTGCAAGCTGGCGTTCTGAGGTGCCAGCCGTAATCATTTTTACAATTTCCAAGTCTTCCCCCTCCAACTCGTCAATCATTGCGTATAGTTTTGAAAAAAGAATGTTCTTTGCAACGATATATTCGGGATTGTTGTTATCTGTAGATGAATCATAGGAATAACGAATAGCTCCTTTTCTTCCAGAACAATCATCGTTTTCGGTGTTATCAATATCGACAGAAGTTTCGCTGTCTATTAAATCTGGAGATTTAGATAAATCCATATCATCTTTATCGGCATCATTAATCTTTTTCTGGGCATCCTGCAATGGCTTGTCCGAATCAATGGCGGGATCATACCCACAGTCCATCATAGGAGAGAGGATTGCAATCTCGTGCTCGAGGTATTTTTCAGTAGAACGAACCTGCTTTCTTCTGTAGCTATCGATGCCATGATTGAATGCCTCTGCTTTATTTCTAAGCGCTGCTTTTTCCTCTTCGGAAACCTTTTCATAGCCCTCTACCGGGATAATAGCATAGGTCCTGTACTTACCGAACTTTTTCATCTTTCTGACCTTGATACCGTTATCTTTGTAAAACTGTTCTGAATTTGGATCCTGTGATGGAGCTATTGGCATATAGCTTACAGGGGCTGCTTCTACGGTGCTTGATACTGTTGTTATTGTGGTCTTTGTTTTTACTGTCTTTGTCATAATTATTCTCTCTTTCCGGGAGAAGTCCTTATGACAAAGCTGACTTAAAAATGGCGTCAAAACTTAGCCAATACAAGGAAATCTCCCTATGTGTTGGTTAAGCTGACAACCAATAAAATCAGCGGTTCTATATTTAATTGCCCTCGCAGGTAGCTGTATTGGTTTTGGTTCATGACTCCCAGTTAGCTTTGAGGGTGGTGCAGTTTAATGTCATGCTCCAGGACTTAAAAGCATGTTCTGATTGTAAAAAAGCACTTGTTATTGTATAATTGGCTATGTATGAATAAGTGTGAATAGCTTTTATTAAATCAAAATTTTTATGAGTCTGAGAAGTACGGTTTTTCTCTTGAACTTATACATATATTGTAGATTGTGTATAAAATTTGTGCATCGCTTGCGAGATGGAGAATGAGAATGGATTTTAGGATTTTAATTGGATTAATATAGGATTTTTATGCACGAATTGGATTTTTGCTAATTGGAGGAAAAGATATTGTTTTACAGTGATATATGTGAAGCTTTTTATCTCACTAGAAAAACTGAAGAAGGTAAAATTAAATTAAAAGGTATTAGCATTAAAGAGGCTTCAACACAGAGTGAAATTGCAGAGTTCTTTTTTAGCCTAGGATGTTCTGAAACTTACAAGGAGTATTTGAGTGGATATACTCCGAGCAATTTTTGTAAATGGTTTAAAGGAACGATAGGCCCGGGTAATAAAGTATGGGAACGGTTTAGAAATAATTTTAATGAGACAGAATATGTAGAACTGTTAGAACGAAGTTTTAATGACGCTACGTTACAAGAAACGGCAGAGAAATTAGGAATGATGTTTTCAACTGGAGAAACCTTAAGTAAACATCAGTTAGCTGTAGCAATTACAAAACAAATGTGTGCATTTTCGACCAGTAAAGAGAAGAAGCATGAAGCTGAGTCAGTGATTTCAAAAGTATATTATTCAGGAGAAATGAAGAAAGAGTATACTCGTTATGTTGAAAAGGCATCTGAACATTATAATGTTATGAAATTGATAGGCGGGGATGAAGTACCGCTGGAAAGTTTCTTTGTTTGTAATACAATTGGTGAAAAGGAAAAGGTTTTTGCTGATAAAAAAAGAATAAATTGTGCATACTTGGAAAATCCATCTATGCAGGCAATTAGAGACATATTTAAATATAGAAAATATGATAATTTACGAACCGTATTGATAGGCAGTGGCGGATGTGGAAAATCCTTAATGCTACAACATCTCTTTTTGCAAACAGCAAGTGAGTATAACAATACTGGAGTATTTCCGGTTTTCTTGGAATTAAGGCATTTCAAGCAGAGCCATGATTTATTATCATTTATCGTAGAATCAGTAGCAAACTTTGATGATTCTTTTGATATGAATGCTGCAAATAGATTATTGATGGAAGGAAATGTACAACTGTTTTTAGATGGATTTGATGAGATTGATCCAACAGATGTCGATTCATTTTTAATAAAATTGCAAAAATTCACTGCTAAATATGACTTAGTTCAAATCGTGATTACATCTCGTCAAAATGATTATTTGACGGGGCTGAGATTATTTACTAATTTGTATATATGGCCATTTGAAAATACACAATCCGAAATGTTGATTGATAAAATATTAAATTATCAAGGAAATTCAGGTGCAAAGGTAGCAGTACTTGATTATATAAATAAGGGCTTTTTGAAGAAAGATGGGGTTTTTGCATCGCATCCGTTACTTTTGACATTTGTTGCATTGAAGTATCCACAGTTTAACAAATTTTATAAAGATCATTCTCTTTTTTATAAGGTTACATTTGATGCCTTGGTTTATGGGCATGATGACAATAAAAAGCCATATGCAAGGGTATTTAAGAGTGTGGATGATGCGGAACAATTCACAAAAGTATTTATGGAATTTTGCGCATTAACATATCAAGATGGAGTTTTGCAGTTAGATACGAGAACATTTGAAGATTACTTTAATAGGCTTGAGAGTTATAAAGAATTTGAAAATCCGCACAAGATGAATGTGAAAAATTTCAAGCATGATGTCTGCTCTACGGCATGCGTTATGTATGAAAAAGAATATGACATTTATTATATAGATCCAGGGTTTCAGGAGTGCCTTTTTGCAGAGTATTATTATCGAGCAAGTGAAGATAAAATGGATGAGTTGGTAAATTCATTGAAAAAGATATCTTTTCAAAAGCTAGAAAGATATGAAGCTCTTGATATGTTATATAAGCTATCATCTGAAAAGTTTAAGTATAAAGTGCTATTACCATACTTGAATGAAATTTTTAATTCAAAAAGTGATTTTGAAGCATTTTATAATTTTGTAAGTCTATGCTTTGATGTAATCAAAATTATAGAAATTAATGATGCTGCAAAGTTTTTATGCATGAATTCTATTAGTGTGAAGAAAGTTTTATATCCACAAGAGGATAATTATCCTAATAGTATTTTGCTGAATTATATATTGAGAGATATGGGAGAAAATGAAGATTTTTCATTCTCGATGTATGGAACAGAGGTGTCAGTGCAGTTAAAAGCACTTCGTATGCCAAAGGATATAAGCGAATCGGGCATAATTATTGGGAGGGATACAGTAGTTGAAAATGAAAGATATTTATTACTCGACTGCAAACCCAAAGAGGTATATGAGTATTTTCGCAATGAACATTTAAAAGGCAAACAAGATATATATTTAATGGATGATAAAAAAGAATTGATTATTTTGGGGCATAGAATTGCAATTGAGGGGTATTACTTAAATGCAGAGCCAGATGAATTTAGTGATATGCTTGCAAATGTGATTGATAATAGTGACAAAACTTATGAAATGTTTTTGAAACTTAAAGGGTACTGGAAAAAGTTAAAAATTGAGAAGCATCGCAGTGGAATAAAATAAAGAGTCCTTTTTTATAGGACAACAAGGAGGATATAATGGAAATCGCAGAAAGATGGCTCAATCTTGAAGAGATATCTATACACTTAGGAGTAAGCAAAGATACTATTCGTTCTTGGATAAAAAAAGACACGATTCCTTTTCATAAAGTGGGTAGACAATACAAATTCAGAGTGTCAGAAGTAGATGCATGGATTGAAAGTGGGCAAAGTGCAAATGCAGACAAGTAATGACAAATGGAGGAATAATGTGATGGCAATTGATAATAAGAAAGAGCAAGAAAGAGAAGAATTACATCGTGCTATATGGGCAATAGCAGATGAATTGCGTGGCGCAGTTGATGGTTGGGATTTCAAAAATTATGTTCTTGGTACAATGTTTTACAGATACATATCTGAAAATTTAACAACTTATGTAAATCAAGGAGAAATTGAAGCAGGAAACGATAACTTTGACTATGCAGAAATGAGAGATGCTGATGCAGAAGAGGCACGTACGGGATTAGTCGAAGAAAAAGGATTTTTTATTTTACCTAGTGAGCTGTTTTGTAATGTGCAAAAAAATTGTGATAACGATAAGGCAACCTTTAAAGATGAAAAAGGCAACGAAAAAAGTGTAAAGGATAACTTAAATGAATTACTTGAACGAATATTTAACCATATAGAGGATTCTGCTAAAGGGAGTCAGTCAGAAGGAAGTTTTGCTGGATTATTTGATGATTTTGATGTTAACAGTAATAAACTGGGGTCAACAGTAGCCAAGCGAAATGAAAGGCTTGTTAAATTGTTAAATGGTGTTGCTTCGATGAATCTTGGCTCGGTAAAAGAACATGATATAGACGCATTTGGTGATGCCTATGAGTATCTTATGACAATGTATGCATCCAATGCTGGGAAGTCTGGAGGAGAGTTTTTTACTCCGGCAGACGTTTCAGAATTGCTTACTCGTTTAGGAACAGTAGGGAAAAAAACTATAAATAAAGTATATGATCCTGCTTGCGGTTCGGGTTCACTATTACTTAAGGCTGAAAAAGTATTAGGTAAAGAGTCAGTTCTTAATGGCTTTTATGGACAGGAAATAAATATCACAACATATAATCTTTGCCGTATAAATATGTTTCTTCATGATATCGGTTTCGATAAATTTGATATTGAATGTGAAGATACGTTAACTAATCCGCAGCATTGGGATGACGAGCCATTTGAGTTAATCGTTTCAAATCCTCCTTATTCTATTAAATGGGATGGAGATGATAATCCACTGCTTATCAATGATCCTCGTTTTGCTCCGGCTGGCGTTCTTGCACCAAAGAGCAAAGCAGATATGGCATTTATTATGCATAGCCTTTCCTGGCTTGCATCTAACGGAACAGCAGCGATTGTATGCTTTCCTGGAATTATGTATCGTGGTGGTGCAGAACAAAAAATTAGAAAATATCTTGTAGAGAATAACTATGTAGATTGTATCATTCAGTTACCACCGAATCTTTTCTTTGGTACATCAATTGCAACTTGTATTATGGTTATGAAAAAGGGAAAAGCAGATAATAAGGTGTTATTTATTGATGCAACGGACGAATGTATCAAAGTTACAAATAATAATAAGTTAACAGAGAACAATATTAAAAAAATTGTTGAAGTATTTACATTAAGAGATAATATTGATCATTTTTCAAAACTGGTAACATACGATGAGATTGCAAAAAATGACTTCAATCTTTCTGTCTCAACTTATGTTGAAACCAGGGATACAAGGGAAAAAATCGACATTGTAAAGCTAAATGCTGAAATTCGGAAAATTGTTGTTAGAGAGCAGGAACTTCGTGATGAGATAGATAAAATCATTGCAGAAATAGAGGTGGATGCATGAGTAGATTAGATGCATTGATTCAAGAATTTTGTCCAAATGGTGTAGATTATTTAACTATTAAAGAATGTACACAAAAGGTTCAAAATATTAAATGGAAGACATATGTAGGTAAAAGTAAAAAATATATTGATTTAAGTTCAGTAGATCGGGATACGCATTGTATAATAGAAACGCAATATATCAATCCTGATTCTGCTCCAAGTAGAGCACTGCAAATTGTACAAAAAGATGATATCCTTTTTGGAACAACACGACCTATGCTTAAAAGGTATTGTATGATATCAGAAGATTATAATGATGATATTTGTAGCACAGGATTTTGTGTACTAAGAGCAAAAACAAATATTGTTCTTCCTAGATGGATATACCATGTTATTTCAACAACTGATTTTTATATATATGTGGAGCAAAATCAAAAAGGAGCGAGTTATCCGGCAATTTCGGATGCTAATGTAAAAGCGTTTAGGTTGCCTGTACCTCCGTTGGAGGTACAACGTGAAATAGTCCACGTGCTGGACTCTTTCACGTTACTTACAGCCGAGCTTACAGCCGAGCTTACAGCTCGTAAAAAACAGTACGAATATTATAGGAATGCGCTTCTTGTTAGAGATAAAACAATAACATTAAAATCAATAGATGAATTATGCAATGTATCAGCTGGAGGAGATGCTCCAAAGGAAGCAATTTCAAAAGAAAAGACGGATAAATATGCGATACCTGTAATTAGTAACGGTGTTGGAGAAAATGCATTATATGGATATACTGACAAGGCAAAAATTATGGAACCGGCAGTAACTGTAGCCGCACGTGGGACTATTGGTTATGCCGAGTATAGAAATTATCCATTCGTACCCATTATTAGATTGCTTACATTAATCCCAAAGGACAAAGAAGTGCTTAATACAAAGTATTTATATTATTGTTTGCAGGGAAAAGAATATAAAATTCCAACTACAGGGATATCACAATTGACGGCACCAATGGTCAAGCAAGTAGAAATTCCAGTTCCAAAATTGAAGGTGCAGGAGAAAATTGTTGAAGTGCTTGATAATTTTGAATCTATCTGTACAGATTTAAACATAGGACTCCCTGCTGAAATTGAGGCAAGACAAAAACAATATGAATTTTACAGAGATCAGATATTGACATTTGCATCAACAGGTAAGAGCATTTTAACAGACAGACAGACAGACAGACAGACAGACAGACAGAGTTTGATTAGAATTTTACAGTATGTGTTTGGGTGGGCTGATGTTTATTTGATTGATGTTTGTAATTCAATATCATCTGGTAAAGCTAAAACAAAAGAAAATGAAGGTTTGTATCCTGTTTATGGTTCAACAGGAATCATAGCACGAACTGACACAGCAGTATATAGAAAAGACAATATACTGGTTGCACGTGTTGGAGCTAATGCGGGTTATACTCATATGGCAACAGGAGAATATGATGTTTCAGACAATACTTTAATTGTTGATGTAAAAAAGGAATTTTGTATGAAATATGTTTATTATTCTCTTGTGAATGAAAATCTAAATCAGTATGCAAAAGGTGGAGGACAGCCGCTTGTTACAGCTGGGCAGATTAAGCAAATTAAGATGCTGGTACCTGATTATCAAGAACAAATTAGGGTCATAGAAATTTTGGATAAATTTCAAAATTTATGTGACGATATTGAAATAGGTATTCCGGCTGAAATAACTGCTCGTCAAAAACAATATGAGTATTATAGAGATAAACTCCTGACATTTAAGGAGAAAGAAGTGGAGTGATTTAATGTCATTTAAAATTCATGATGGCCAAAAACTATTGATTCTGCGATATGGAAAACAAATAGTTGATGACTGTATTGAATTGCATCAGGAAGTGATTGAAAACACAGGTTTTTGTTGGTTTGGTAAGTTGGGAACTGTGCCTGCAAAGAAATCAATTGAAGCGATGTTGAGTGAAGAAAATCCAATGCTAATTTTATATGCTAGGAATAACGCATTTATTTGTAAAGTAAGTGATGTAATTTATGATAAACCGATAAATGGATTTCCTGATTATTATCGAACGGAATTATATGATAAAAAAAAGTTTCCGACTGTTTATTTTAAGTTAACTTCTATAGAAGTAATGAATGTTATGGAATTAAATAAATTTATTGTAGTAAGCAGTGGAAACAGAGCGATTAATACATTGATGCATTCTATGTCGTCTTTCTTATTTGTAAGCTATGGTAAATCATTAGATATTGAAGACAAGGTAGTATCAATGAAGAAATCCGTAAAAAAAGAAGAAACTGTGTCTGCCGATTGTATGTATCGCCATGATGGATACTGTGGATTAAAAGGTTTTGTTAATTATCAGTATGAATGTGAAAGACCAAATAACTGTATCAGACAGAAAAGATAAAGAGAGGTGAAGCAAGTGCCATATTTTAACATAGTAGCAGAAACGAATGAAAATACTGTCGTAACCCAGTATGAACCTGTGAAACAGCGTTCAGATGCTTATCAGAGTGAGGCAGAGCTTGAAAATGAATTTATCAGAATGCTTCAAGAACAAGGTTATGAATATTTACATATTCATACAGAAGAAGATATGGTAACAAATATTCGTGCTAAACTTGAAGAATTGAATGATTATAAATTTTCAGACACCGAATGGGATAGATTCTTCAAAGAATGTATTGCAAATGGAAATGATGGAATTGCTGAAAAATCTTGTAAAATTCAAGAGGATAATGTTCAGGTGTTAAAGCGCGATGACAATATGACTAAGAATATTACGCTGATTGACCGGAAAAATATTCATAATAATAGGTTGCAAGTAATCAATCAATATGTGGTCACTACAGATCAAGGGGCAAGACATGATAATCGTTACGATGTAACAGTACTTGTAAATGGATTTCCATTAGTTCATATTGAACTTAAGAGAAGAGGGGTATCTATCCGAGAAGCATTTAATCAGATCAATAGATATGAGAGAGATTCTTTTAGTGCTGGATATGGTTTGTTTGAATATGTTCAGATTTATGTTATTTCCAATGGAACCAATACAAAGTATTATTCAAATAGCACGAGATATAATGCCATAAAAGATGCTGAGGTGGCTAATACAAAAAAAGGAAAAACGAGTAATTCTTTTGAATTTACTTCCTTCTGGACGGATTCAAAAAATCATGTTATTACAGATTTGATAGACTTTACGAAGACTTTTTTTGCAAAGCATACAATTTTGAATATACTTACAAAATACTGTGTATTTACATCTGAAAATATGCTTATGGTTATGAGACCATATCAGATTACTGCAACAGAGAGAATTTTAAACAGAATAGAAATTGCACATAATTATAAAAAGTATGGTAGTATTGCGGCAGGAGGATATATTTGGCATACGACGGGAAGTGGAAAAACGCTTACCTCATTTAAAACCGCAAGACTTGCAAGTAACATGTCATTCATTGATAAAGTATTATTTGTTGTAGACCGTAAGGATTTGGATTATCAAACCATGAAGGAATATGACAGATTCGAGAAGGGTGCGGCAAATAGTAACTCGTCAACAACAATACTTGAGAAGCAATTACGTGATAATAAATCCAAGATTATCATTACTACAATTCAAAAACTCTCAAATTTTATAAAAAAATATTCAAAAGATCATCCTGCTTTTGAAAAAGAAACAGTCATCATTTTTGATGAATGTCATCGAAGTCAGTTTGGTGATATGCATATGGCAATTGAGAAGAATTTTAAAAAATATTATATGTTTGGCTTTACTGGGACTCCTATTTTCACAGTGAATGCACCGGCAGGTTCGAAGACGTTGCTGAAAACCACAGAACAGACATTTGGGGATAAACTTCATACATATACTATTGTAAATGCTATAAATGATAAAAATGTGCTTCCATTTAGAGTAGATTATTGTTCATCTATTGGACCTTTAGAAGATATTGATGATGAACAGGTAAGGGATATAGATCGAAGGAAAGCTTTGCTTGCACCAAAAAGAATTGAAAATATTACAAGATATATTTTGGAGCATTTTGACCAAAAAACATATCGAGGAGATAAGAGCTATTTTTTTAATCAGTTAATGAATATCGAGGAAGTGGCAACTGCAAAGGATAGAGATAAAGTTGAAGAAATAAAACAGAAACAAAGGTTATCTGGATTCAATTCAATCTTTGCGGTATCTTCTGTAGAAGCAGCAAGGTTATATTATACAGAATTTCAGAAGCAAATGAAGGCAGACCCAACAAAGAAAATAAGAATTGCCTTGATTTATAGTTTTGCGGCTAATGAAGAAGAGGATGATGGAAACGGACTTCTTGGTGAGGAAAATTCAGAGGATACTAGTGAGTTGGATGCAAGTAGCCGTGATTTTCTGGATTCCGCTATTGGAGATTACAACGATATGTTTCATACTACATATGATACATCATCAGATAAATTTCAGAATTATTATAAGGATGTATCACTACGAATGAAAAATAAGGAATTGGATATGCTTATCGTAGTAAATATGTTTCTTACTGGTTTCGATGCTACAACACTTAATACTTTATGGGTGGATAAGAGTTTGAAGATGCATGGATTGATTCAGGCGTTTTCAAGAACTAATCGTATATTGAATAGTATAAAAACTTATGGAAATATTGTATGCTTTTTAGGTTTGCAAAAAAGAGTGGATTCTGCTTTGGAGTGGTTTGGAGACGAAGATGCAGGTGGAATAGTTCTTTTAAAAAGTTTTGATGAATATTATAACGGGTATGTATCGGTAGATGGAGAACCTAAGCCGGGGTATGTAGAATTGATTAATGATTTAACCACAAAATTCCCAGCAGAAGAGTCTCAGATTATAGGAGAGCAGAATCAGAAAGAGTTTATTGCATTATTTGGTGCAGTTCTTCGTATGCGTAATTTGTTATCAACTTTTGATGAATTTGAAACCAAAGGAATACTTACCGAAAGAGAGCTTCAGGATTACTTAAGTCAATATCAGGATTTAAGAGAGGAATGGAAACGTAAGAGAGAGCAAGGAGAAAGTACAGATATTACTGACGATGTTGTATTTGAGGTAGAACTAATAAAACAAATAGAAATAAATATCGATTATATTCTTATGCTTGTCAAAAAATATAATAATAGCCATTGTGAAGACAAGGAAGTGCTTATAACCATCAGGAAAGCTGTTGATGCAAGTCCAGAGCTTAGAAGTAAAAAAGCACTTATTGAAAACTTTATTAATGGGATTAATGATGTGGATGATATTATGCTTGAATGGAATGACTTTGTTGCAAATCAAAGAGAAAATGATTTACAAACACTTATTTCAGAAGAAAAGCTGAGACCAGAAGAAACACGCAAATTTTTGGATAATGCATTTAGGGAGGGCGAGGTAAAAATTATTGGTACTGACATCGATAAGATTATGCCTCCTGTTAGTCGTTTTGGTGGTGGAAATCGGGCAACGAAAAAAGAAAATATCATCAAGAAAATAAAAGCCTTTTTTGAGAAATATTTCGGTATTGGCGGAACTGTTAAATTTACAATAAAAGAAACGGAGGAGCATTGATTATGGAAATTATTACCTGTAAAAAATGTGGTAAAAAATATGGATACGAAATTTGGGGAGAGGTATATCCAGGTGGAAAAGATAGAGAAGAGGCAATTTGTCCATATTGTGGAGAGGTTGGTTATTCGACAATGACTAGCCAAAATATTTCATCATATAAGTTAGATGCTAATGGAAACCCTATATGATAAAATCAGCACCGTCAAGGAAAAACTAGTGACGGTGCTTTCTTTTTTAGTCCTTTTTGTAAAATGATGTTTCGTATCCGTCTGCCCTTAAGAGCAGTCCTTCAATCCATGCGGGTGTTCTTCCCATCTGTTCACAGATAGCAGTAAGGTTAGCGTCCATAGGTGTTTCAATGATCAGTTCATCGTGGACATGACCTACGATAAAGCAGTGGGAGAGGGTACGCATGGCATAACAGAGAATATCTCGGCTGATAGCCTGCACGATATTTTCGACAAATTTGGGACCATAAGATTCGATGCGTTCCCACTTCTTATTAGTACCGACACCTTCATAGGTAACGGATTCTCCTCCGAATCTGTTTTCTCCAATCTTAGGTTTGACATAACATAAGCGTCTGCCGGAAGGAAGTGCAATAAATAACATACCACTCTGATAGATAAATCTGATTCCGTGTGTTTCTGTAGCAGTACGCTGCTTGATGGCTGTTTTAACACAATGGTCAACATCCCACCAGAACTGTACGATGTTGGGATTAGAGGCTCTCCATGAATCAACAAGTGGCTGTAACTCATCTTCGGTAAGTCCCATATCCAAGGCTCCCATAGCAGTTAATGCGCCAACAGACCCACCATAGCCAAGTGCTAACTCTGCGATTTTACCTTTCTGTCTAAGGTGTCCGTTGACACCATGCTTTTCGACTGGGACATGGAACATAGCTGATGCAGAAGCACAATAGATATCACCATTATCCTTAAATACCTTCATACGCCAGTTCTCTTTTGCCAAGAATGCGATAACACGGGCTTCAATGGCAGAAAAGTCAGCAACACAGAACTTATATCCCGGCTTTGGAATAAAGGCAGTACGGATAAGCTGAGAGAGTGCATCCGGCACATCGTCATAGAGTATATTCATAAATTCATAATCCCCAGATTTTACAATATCTCGTGCTTCGGTCAGATCTGTCATATGAGGTGCGGGTAAATTCTGGAATTGAACGATTCGACCTGCCCATCTCCCCGAGCGTCCTGCACCATAAAACTGGAACATACCTCTTACTCGTTTATCAGCGCATACAGAGTTTTGCATTGCTTGATATTTTTTTACAGAAGATTTTGCAAGTTGTTGACGGAGTTTCAGAACATCGGCAACATCAGATGGCACGGTCTTAAGCAGCTCAATGACAGCTTTCTTGTCAAGAGAGTCAGCCTCAATGCCTTTTGACAACAGCCAGTCTTTCATCTGTGTGACAGAGTTTGGGTTCTCAAGGTCTGTCTTATCTTTTAATGTTCCCATAAGCCTTGCTTTGCTGAAGGTATCAAACTTAATTGCATTTGTTACAACATCCATATCAAGCAGAATGCCACGATCATTGATTTCTTGGTCTATATGGTATTCGGCCCATACACTATCTGGGACAGGGAAACGGGAGAGTTTCTGCTGAATGGACATTTCGACCTCGACATCTCTTTTATTATATTTCTTGAACAGTTCCCATTTGTCTGGATCATCGGATGGCATATTACGGGTTCTGCCACCATTAGATTTGGTAGGCTTGCATGGAACACAAAAGTATTTGATGAGGTCTTTGCCTTCTTTTAATTTCTGCTGTTCAAGACCAAGCACAGCACCGACACCTTCAAGTGAAAGCGGAAGTCCCATGTATGCCGACCATATCATGCTGCATTTCCATGATGAAGGGTCAAGGTAGTTACTGACGGAATCTTCCGGGACACTGTAGCTTTCAAAGTATTCTGGATAGTTGCGCTTAAGCCAGTAGGAGAGGAAGATACGCTCGAATGATGCATTGAATGCCCATTTTGTTACAGAATCATCGGTAAGTGCTGCGAGAACATAATCTGGGATTTTCTCCCCATTTGCTACATCTACTACAATAACTGGTTCATCATTAATGGAATATCCGAACAGAAGCACCTCGGCATCTGGGGATTCTGCATATGGGTATACGCCACATTTGATTGGTACGCTGGAGAATGTCTCCAAATCGATAGATAACTTTTTAATAACTTCTGGAATTTGCATAGTTTGTCTCCTTATTATGAAAAAATGGGCAGCAGAGGAATATCCTCCACTGCCCATTTGGGTTATATGTTACTTGCGATTATGAAAGAAAATCGTCATCATCATCGGTAGCAAAGTCAGATTCGGCACTTGCCTTACCTCCGAGAGGTTCGCCATCTCTTAACTTCTGAAGGTTGTTAAGACCACAGGCAATACCACGATTACCGTTCACATTGAAAGCGTAGAAGTTGATGGATGCTCTGCCGTAAATGCCGGAATACATCTCAGAACGCTCAATGATAGGCTGTCTGTTGGCATCAACGATACCAGGAGCAGAAGCGGAGTTCGCATTTACAAAATAGCTGTTAGCGTATGCTTCATCGTCTGGTCTCTCAATGTCACCATCACGAAGAGGATTCTTGATGGCTGCAAGCTGTGGTACAGACTTGCCATTGCCCTTAAGCTTTGACTGACCTTCCTCATATGCTGCCTGAATGGCTGCCTTGATCTTCTCAATGGTAGCGGTATCATCCTTTGGAATGATAAGTGAAACGGAATACTTCGGCTTTCCACCATCAATAGCTTTAGGCTCCCATGCATTTAAGTACGAAAATCTCGTGTTAGGTCCTGTGATTACCTTTGTAGGTACTCTTAATGCTCCGTATTTAGTTGTTGTCTTAATTTCCATAATTTTGTCCTCCTAATTTTCCTTAAAATCATCTTGTGCTGTGTTAAGTGCCTGTCGCTTGTCCGATTCAGGCACAAGTGTTGGTTTTCCCTGTGGTTTTTCAATCAAGCCTCCAAGGAGTTCATTGAACTTCGTCTTACCAAGAAGAGAAGTCATTGCTGTGATACCGAGAAGTTTCTTCTCATAAGGGTCATATCCGGCATTTACTACAGCAGTTGCAACGGCATCTGCATTCGTGTATCTGCGGTTGGATTTACCCTCGACTACTTTGTAGCCATCATACTTGGTTCCACTTAAGGCTTGGCCAAGTGCATATTCTTTGATGTCATTCACCCAGGTAACGAGGTCATCAACTTTTGGCAGAATAGCAGCA
>UMKE01046870.1_pt1 | contig 20145 bp, 20 predicted proteins | sample 1966231 | NCBI WGS metagenome assembly UMKE01 (sample SAMEA4836168, study PRJEB28245) | human gut metagenome | biome: gut microbiome; material: fecal sample | place: Denmark | collected 2008 | reverse complement strand
ACTCCAGTCAATTACCTTTTTCAGCTCTCTCTTCAAAATTAAATTCAGCCATATTCGTGTGCTTCGTCCATTTCCTTCTCGAAATGGATGCACAACATTCATCTCTACATATTTTTCTATAATCTCATCAAATGTTGACTGTGGCATCTTCTCAACATTTTCTATTGCTGCCTGCAAATACATAACCGGAGCATATCTGAAATTACCTTTTGCAATATTTACGTTTCTTATTTTGCCTGCAAAATCATAGATTTCATCAAATAAATATCTATGAATTGCCGCCAGCATCTGAAAAGATCCAGCTTCATAAGCATCCAGATATCCATTTTCAAATAATTCTACGGCTTTTTTCTTGCTAATCTTTTCTTCCATTCTAGCCAGTTCTGTAGAATCCGTAATATTAAGTTTATTTTCTAAAGCCATCAGATATCCTTTCCTGTTATATTATAAAATGTATTATAATTTTGCTGCTGCAATATATAACAATTATATTCTGTTTGCATATGCACCAGAAACATTCTGCTATATTTATTATAGCATAATTCGTATATTCTTCTATTCAACATTTAAATTATAAAGAATGAAATATTTCTAATTTGTCTTGATCAATGTATAATCATTTGCCGAATATCTGTCTTCAAGTTCAACACACAAATCAAGTTCCACTTTTTCACATATCTCATTCAAAGACCAAATCGTAAAATTATAATCTCTGCTCTCCCACTTTGATACCATTCCCTGAGTGACGCCCATAAAAGTTGCAAACTCTTTCTGCGTCATTCCCTTATCAAGTCGTTTTCTCTCAATTGTTGCAAAAATTCTGGCCAGTTCAACAGTCGATTTTAAATCCGTTTTTGACAAACCATCCACTACCCAACTGGTTGGTTTTGCCTTTGCTATCTTCTCTGCCATTCCCATGACTCATATTCCTCCGTATTTCATTCAGTAATCTTTTTTAGCATAAAATTACTTATAGGTAATATTTTTAACTAAAAAATTCCTTCAATAACAAATTTCTTTGAAATCTAATAGCATATTACTTTTTTCATTTTTCATACATATTTATGTTTATTTGTGTTTATGAGATTATGACTATTCTGAATAATCCCTTATATTTTAATGTTCTATTATCATCTAATTGCTCAAATAAAAATCCTGGAAATATTAGCTCTGTTCATTAATATTTCAACGCCCAAGTCGCACCACCCATATCATTTAATAATGCTACACTGGCATAATATTCTTTTGAAAAATATATACCACATAAGCACTTTTCTAAAATTCATTAATTAACTAATCATATCCTTCCTTTCCAAGTACTTTCAATTTTGCTTCTAATTGAGTAAATGTAAAAGTATCATCAAAATATTTTACTCATCGAAAGCTTATCAAATTCTGGCTTAACCTCAGTTTCTCAAAATAAATATATTGCATCATTATGAATAACCTAACAAATTTTTTGAATAGTCGTTTTTCAGCACTTTTTCTAAATGCATCTATTTTGTTCTTACAACTTAAACCATTTTCACCATTGTCTGTCACGAATCATATATGCTTTAATTGTTTCAATACCGAACATATAATTTAATTTTGTAATATCTTTACATCATACAGTAATCATTTTCCATTTATGCTATTCTACAATTTATCGCATACATAATTCTAATCTTCCTTTATTGCTTCCTCAAAAAAATCAAACGCAATATTATATATTACTTCATCATCTGCAGATATAGTTCTTGTATGTGCCCCAGCCGATCTTGATTTATTCAAAACATCCATATATGCTTCAAATTTGGTTTTATCAGGAAATAATTTCTCATAATATTTCCAATCTTTTTCCATAATAATTTTTATCTGTGAAAAATATAATTCTTGGATCGCATCTTTTAAACTAACCGCATTAATCATTTTTGTTTTCTGAGTTGAATCCTGCGTTGTTTTATCAACCATTGCTATCAATTGGTCTTTTGCTTTTTTCCCATACTTGGATTTTAGCGAAAACTGTATTAATTCTCGTAATCCTTCTTCTATATTATCCCTTCTAATATTAATCCTTGCCCTCTTATCTTTTTGTTCTGTCAATGTTGCATCATACACAAATTTACTTTTTATATAATCTTCAATAGATTTTATTCGTATAAAATATTCGCCATTTTCTTTTTCTATTATACAATATCCAATTAAATGCTGTATTCCTATATTTCCTAATGCTATTTCTTTTCTAAATGATTCTCGTCCATCTAATGCAAGTCTTTTCAGCAACTCAAATTCTCCTGGATAATAATTCTCTATTACTCCAAGAATCTGTTCAATCACACTTGTCATTCCTTGTTTATATTCATCACATTTTAATGAATAACTATTCCTTGTAACTACTGTTGGGCGCTTTACATGTCTGGCATTTAAATCATTATTTATTTTGCTACAAACTTGTCGAGTTAAAAATGGATGTCCGCCATAATCCTCCATCAATTTACCATACACGGTGTCTTCAAAAGATATACCCAATCTTCCTCCTATACTTGATATCATATTTTTTATATCATCATATTCAAAAAGAGTAGTATATATTGGGTTTATCATTCCAAATATAGGATTATCATACCCATTTATCAATGGGGTTTCAACGCACATTGGATTAACTCCAGCAATGGTAAATGCTAAATATTCACTATGCATTTGCAACAATGCTCGTATAGTCTGCCAAAAATATAACGAATCATTTTCCTCTCTCCACCACTTTGCAGGCGAAGTCGAGAAACTTATACTCTCAATCTCATCTAATATAACGAGAATCCGGTTTTTCCCAAATATATTATATATTCTACTTATATCATTATGAAAACTTTGCACAGCATTCTTTTCATTGTATCTGTCTTCTCCTAAGTCAAAATTAATTTTGCTATATTCACTTTCTCTTTCATCTTCAGTATTATAACCAGCATACTGATCAACAATATCTATAATAATATATTTCAATAATTCATTCCATCTGTGATGATGTAATCCAGAACAATCAAAATAAACTGCAATACCACCAGAATCATCTACACGAAGTTTCAACAAATTAAGGATTGATGTTTTTCCTATTCTTCTCAATCCAAACAAGCCCCCAGCCTCTCCCTGTTTATATCGCGCATACAATTCAGATATAATATTAGTTCTATCTTTTCCAAAAAATAACATGTCATTTTTTAAAGGACTCGCTATACCAAATAAATCTTTCTCATATAAAAATTCTCTCATTCTATTGCTCAATGTATTTTCATCAAAAGAATTATTTAGTTCTTCTATATAAAAAGGAACAATAAGTCTGGCATCTGGATTTTCAACTCTATCCCTTTTTATAATATTTACTATATCTATATCCCCATCTATAAGAAAACAAGTTACTTTATCTAATCTATTTTTAAATTCTGTATTCGTTACCAACATATAGTCTATGAAATCTTTTGTTCTACTTTTAAAATCTTTCATTCCATCCGTACAACATACTACTAGAATTTCATTTCCCAAATTATACATACTTTTCATTACTTCCGTAGGTTTAAAAAAACATACAGGATATCCCGAACTTTTAAATTGTATTACTCTTGAAAATGTAATCAACCCAAATTTAGCCAACGTTTTTATGGCTCTTATCATCGATACATTTCCCTTTATATCTATTGGTTTTCCTTTTATTGTAGCAAATCCTATTTGAGTATTCATAGTTATATATCCCCCTATCTAAACTTATCATAATTATATTTTTCTCAACTAAACAATTAGTTTTATCCAAACATTCATAATTGGAAAATTCAGTGTTTATTTATCTTCTTCAAAAGTTTGTCTTTCATAGCAAGTCTACTTTACGTTATATAAAATATATTTATTCAAAACTTTTACTGTTTATTTTTAATATAGATGATACATCACATAAATTATAAATTTTATTACCTTCTGTTAGAAATTGAAAGTCAACTGACATTTTAAAACACTCACCTAATACATTTTCCATTCTATATGTAAACGATATAGAATCAATCTCCTTATTAATTATTTTTTTTACCAAATCATATTTAGTTGCATACACGCATATAAGAGTAGCTCCTGGTTTAATGTCACAAGCCCGACATATCCATCCCTCATTTATATTTAGCTCACCATTTGTTTTTATATCCCTACAATTAAAATTCCTAATATTCTTCTCTCCATCGTTTTTAAATATATGCAAAAATGTATAATACTGATTAAAAATTTCTTTATTTGAAAGTAAATGCACATATGGATCTGTATCACAAGTACTAATTTGAAAAACATCATTTTGTATATCAAATATTTTTTCAAATTCTTCATTATTAAAATTATAATAAATACAATCCATATTTGTTAATATCGGATGGTATTTCGCTGCTTCTATTTTTGAATTCAAATCAATCAATGAAACACTTTTAGTTGTTAATTCTTTCATCTCTTCCTGTAAATTTAAAAATCTTTTTTCAGATTGATCAGATAATTCTTTATATCTTTTATTTTGGTAAAAAGCAATACCTCCCAGCACTATCGTTCCAATTGCTCCAAGATATGAGCCTATAAATCCGAACCATGTTTCTCTTGAAAGATAAATATGCAAATTAAACGGCCAAGAACTTTCATTTAAAATAATTCTTTCAAATATAAATGGTAAAATAATAATCAATGTGACAATTATTATTGCAAAAACTATATTTTTAAATACTCTATTATTTACTTTATTTTCTTTTCGCATTCTACTCCAACATCATCTATTTTATATAACGATTTTTTTATTTTATGGATTATAAATTAGAACAATATTTATTAAGACCTACATAAAAGAAATCCCCCTCTTTATTCGATACTATATTTTGATATTACCCTCATTCATATACAAAGTCAACATTCATCAATATAAAAATCTCCAAATTTCCATTTCATTATCTGCTGCTGTCAATTTATTTTTCTTCTTGTACAACTACTTTTATTTTTCTTCCACTTTTTGTCCTTACCATTTTCATACACAAATTCCTTTTCATCTTCATAATTCATTAGTATATCCCCATAACATCCTGAAATTATTTCCATATACTCTAAATGCACGATAACACTCACATCCTCCACCACTCCGGATGGCTGACATACCACTGAATCGTTTTCTTGATGCCATCTTCAAACTTCGTCTCCGGCAACCAGCCAAGCTCCTTATATATCTTTGACGCATCAATTGCATACCGCAGATCATGTCCTTTCCGATCCGCCACATAAGTGATCAGGCTCTCCGGTTTATTCAATTCTTTGCAGATCAAACGGACAATATCAATATTTCGCAGCTCATTATGTCCACCAACATTATAAATTTCTCCCGGAGTTCCGGCATGAATAATCCGGTCGACCGCTTTGCAATGATCCTCTACATATATCCAATCCCGGACATTTATACCTTGTCCGTATACCGGAAGCGGCTGATCTGCCAATGCCCGTGTTATCATTAGTGGAATCAACTTCTCCGTAAACTGATATGGTCCGTAGTTATTGGAACATCTGCTGATCGTCACCGGAAGTCCATAGGTTCTGTAATAAGACATAGCAAGCAGATCCGCTGCGGCCTTTGAACTGCTATATGGCGAACTGGTACATAATGGCGTTTCTTCCGTAAATAACAGATCCGGTCTGTCAAGCGGCAAATCTCCGTATACTTCGTCCGTGCTGATCTGATGAAACCGCCCCACCTGATACTTGATACACGCATCCATCAAAACCGCTGTTCCTTTTATATTGGTATCAAGAAAAATTTCCGGCGACTCAATAGAACGATCCACATGTGACTCCGCAGCAAAATTTACAACCACATCCGGATGTTCCTCTTCAAACACCTTATAAACAGCATTCCGGTCACATATATCTGCCTTATAAAAACGGAAATTCGCTTCCTCCATAAGCGGTTGTAATGTTGCAAGATTCCCCGCATAGGTAAGCTTATCCAAACAAATAATCCTGTAGTCCGGATATTTTCTCTTCATGTAAAATATAAAATTACTGCCTATGAATCCGGCTCCACCGGTCACTATTATTGTTTTGATTCTCATATGTCTATCCCATCATGTATATATTTTATGTATGACTTTCAGTTACTCTCAGTAGAACTTTGAAATCAAATATCTTTGTTCTCCGCTTCTGAAGCCACACATTTATACAATGCATAAGCTCCAAGCGTGAAACCATCATCAATCTTCCCTTCATTTATCCAGGATGTCAACTCACGGTCACTGAGCTGTTCAATGGCTACTATGCCTTCATGATCCTCGACCAATTCCAATGAATCTATATCGACACTGTACACATATGCACATCCGCCGGTCAATCCGCTATCAGCAACAATCCGTCCAAGAAATACCGGTGATTTCGTGATGACAGCATGGATTTCCTCCTGTAACTCACGAATCGCATTGTCAGCAGGAGTCTTGTCATCCTCCTCTGCAAATCCCCTTGGGAAAGCATATTGCATACGTCGAATCGCATGCCGATACTGCTTTAACAACACAAATGTTCCTTTATATCTCGCAATGATCACAACACCATTTTTACCTGTTGGTAGTACACGCTCATATGGGAAAATGCCATTTTCGCCCTCAATTGGATCTACGATCATAGTATTGTATTTGCTCTGATATACCAATCCATACTTCCGGTGAAATAATTCTTCCTGCCGGATCAATTGCGCGGTCAGATCACGATCTTCCACATTCGCAATAGGATAAATGGAAGATTCAGCAAAATACTTTTTAGGTTCTGGTTCTGATTTGCGTAATGCCCGATATTTCTTCAATTCTGCCGGACAAATATAGGGAATCGTTTTTCCTATATTATATGGTTCTGTCTGTTCCGTCTGCACCTTGTTCGAACAAGAATAGGCTGTAAATTTACGCCGGCAGATCCGCCATCCATCTACAACTGACTCTCTGATCTTTGCCAAAGCATCTGATAATGGTAAGAGCCTTGGAAATTTCAAAGAAATTATCGTTGAAAGCATCTCTGTTACAAACAACCAGACAATTGTCTCAATCACACTGAGCAGTGCTGTATTAAAGGAAATAATCCCTTCCATCATACTTTGTAATTTATTGAATACCAGCTCAATGCCACATGCCACAATAATGCAAAGCGCAGCCATTCCAAACCCATGTGCAATTTTCCCTATTATATTTCTCTTATTCTGCCTGCGTTGTTCCTCATCCTTATATTCATAACGATAAACAACCTGGTCATTCGTTTCATCTGCACGCCCAGCCTGTGAATAATCGATATATTCTACAAGACGGACTACACGGTCTAACTGCTTATATAATTGATCATCCTTGTCAGCAAACGGCTCAAACTTATTTGTCTCATCCGTTAAGAAACGATCTTTCGCTCCTGCTCCATTCCTCCAAGTTTTCGCAAATCTGCCAAAGAAATCCACACGAAAGCTTGACTTGTCCCCTGATTCCCGCCAAAGTTCATCCACATTATAATGCTTGGAAATATTGCAAATACTATTCTCACATGCATAATTATAACAAAGATCAACTATAACCTCTGCATACTGATATGAAAGTTCATCTGCACTACTTTTAGGTACAGTCTGCCATGCTTTTTTAATTTCACGAATATATACTGAACGATTATTATTTTTATTTTTCCAGGCTTCCAATTCTCCCAATATTCCAAGTGAACGCCGAAAGGCTTCCGCATCTACATTTATCATTTTATCATCCGGAAGGTCATAAAAAGCTAAAACAGCAGCCATGAAATTTACAAATTTCAACTCTTTATATTCCGATTCATTTCTGGGATCCAAATAAATATCAGGCAGCATACTGATTCGCAATACCGTTGACAGTAAACCTCTCAGATTCTTTAAAATTTCCTGATATTTTCCTAATTGATAATCACGATCCTTCTCGGACAGATAATCAACAGGCTGTTCCTCCCCATTTATTACTTCCACAAATAAATCTTCCAGCTTATCTTTTTCCTGGTCATCCAAATTGTCTTTTGTATATTCATTCAATTCTGAAAGATCAGAGTATGTCAAACAACGTTTCATCAAGGCAAGCAGACGTTTCTGGCTGTATTTAATCGGAATTGCCGAATATATAAATTCCTTATCTGCATCAACCGAATTCAACAAATACTGGGAAACGGTACGAACATCTCCAAACCGTGAAATACGGATCGCACCCATTTCAAATAACCGGATCAGTTTCTCTTCATATTTCTCATTACAAAGCAGACTGAAAAAGCCGCGCGAATCAACCAACTGGTTGTATGTCATAACGACTACATTTCCGTTTAAAACAATCTCGTCTAATAACGCATTCTGTGCAACCTCAATCTCCTCATCTGTTTTTCGAACAGAATCCAATTCAAATAAATATACATTTTTTCTTATCTGTGGTTTTCTTTTATCTTTCATAATAATGTATCCTACTCTCTCAGTCATTTGTAAAGATCATCTATGCCCGCCAAATGCAGCGGTTATTTCTGTCACCGACCTGCTATCAGCCTTTTCGATCATGCTATCAGCCTTTTCGATCAACACTTGAAATCACCGTCTGTTTATGATACCATCAAATTATAAAAGGTGCTACCAATAAACGATCGCCAAGTCCTACAAAAACTAATGGCGGTCGTTTTTGTTTGTGTTATTATGTTCTTCAGCTTCTTTCCTGCATAGAAATCTTTCGATCTTCTCAACAAGTTTTCCAACTGCAATTCCGACTATAAAGATGGTAAGAATAAATCCTACCAAACTTATGTACTCCTTCATCATAATCGCACCACCCTCCTTTCCCATACGGAGGGCATTTGTAACAGTCCCTCCTTTGTGCAAGAGGGCCAGCCGCCTACCATCTCAACAGGTTACAACAGACTTTTATCCACCTTAACCTAAGGATAGCACCCATAAATATTGTAGAACAAATGTTCTTGTTTCGCAAGTATTTTCTAAAACTAGAAAAATCCCTCACTGTAAATGTCAATGAAAAAGTGGTAAACTTTTTCATTGACATTTACATTCGTTTTTTTCACGCTCCATTTCTTTTAATTTTGTTTTTTTTTTATTTTCGTTATAAACTATACGGCAACCTTCAAAAAACACCGTGTGAACTTCTGGAGTCCAGTTTGTCCACACGGCATTTATTTTTGTTATTGGTTTTCTTGTTTATTTCAGCTTTTCCAGAATCTCATCCGCGCTCATGCCACTTGCCAGCAACTTCTTCAGCACAGCCTCTGCCTCGGTCTTCTTAGCCTCCTCAGCGGCCTTCGCATCTGCCTTTGCCTTCTTCGCTTTCAGCGTTTCCACTTCTTTTTCGGTCTTCTTCAGAGCAGTCTTCTTCTCTTTCAGATCAGCCTTCAAAGTGTCAATGTTTGCGGTGATGGATGAAATCTCAGCAATCAGGGAAGTGATAGATTCCTGCTTCTCCGCGATCTGAGATGCGTAGTCGTTGATGGTATTGATTTTGAGACGTTTTTTGCTGCCTTTCGTTCTGGGCATGGTGATAACATCTTTCCTTTTATAGTTTCTCGATATCCTTGCAGATGATAAACACTACATGGTTGAAACCTGCCTAAATCGCATCATGGATTGAGTAGTCCATGATGATATGTCCAACATCATCCACTGGCTCCAACTGCTTAATTCCAGTTCCGAAGCGGCTGCCAATACCAGCAGCCATGATAAGTAATGTTGTTTTCATGATTCCTCCTCACTGTGCTCTTGCCGCTTTGATTGGACATACCTTGATACACTGATAACAATGAACACATTTATTCTCATCAATCTTTGGATATTCAAAGCCTTCTTCGTCCTCGACCATAGAAATAGCCTCTTTCGGACAGATGGCATAACAAGCCGTACATCCACAGCATTCTTCTTTTCTTTTATATAATATTGGAATCTCTCTTTCCACCTTTTACCACCAACTTTTTGATTTTTCTCTTAATCTTTCTCAAAAGCAACTTAGCATCATTTTTTAGCCCGATGCCACCGTATTTCTTGGCGACATACTCAAACGATTTATTTTTAAAGTCACTCCAGAACTGCTCTCTATTATCTGGTTTCGGAAATGGAGCTTTAAGAGGCGGCTGCATACTATCCTCTAGCTTTGTCTGCTTCCAAATCAGTCTCTTTTTTACTTTTTCAAAGATTTTTTCTCCAGCCTCATTATTTACCAGCACCAATGAAACGCCCTTGTTATCATCAAACTCTGGTGCGGCTTTCTCGATACCCCAGTAATCTGCAATTGTAATATCTCCTGGATGTATTACAGACTTATAGGGACATTCATAGCAACTCGGCCGTAGCACGGTATGCCCATAGAAAAGTTCCTTGAATACCCGACTACTCGTAGACTTTCCATTTTCAAAACAAAGTGTTTCTACATGATCATGCCATCCAAAATCTTTCTTATTTCGGAAGTCCACACTTGCAACTTTTGCGTGCATTTTCTGTTCTTGCCAACGCAGATAAGCCTCCCATATTTTTTTGCTTGGTACTCCGTGACAGACAATATCCACGCAGAACAAGTTATCATACTCTTTTCCAATGTATTTTTTTAATCCTGCTACCTGACAGGAGGTTCCAGAAAAAAGTACACTATTCTTAGCATCGAGATCTGCCTTGACACTTTTAAATGTATCACCTAGTTTACTCTGGATATATTTTGAGCCTCGCATTCGATTACGATCTTCCTCATTATCAGTGCGAATATGTACGGCATCAAATTCATCCGTTAAAACACACCCATAAACCACACCACCGTTGGATAAAACCTGATCCGAAAGAGCTGTAAAAATACCACCAGATCTGGAGGCTGCTCTTGTCGCTTCATCCTTATGTTTTACTGCATATACTTTAGGCTGCTTCCAGTTCATTATACCGCCCTCCTTTCGGAGTAATTAGCATAACAGATACTACCTTCTGTGTACCCCCCATTATTTTGAGGAGTTTATTCTTAATTCTTGTTTTCATTGGAACTGACCCATATTTCTTCATCACGAAATCAATTCCTTTCTTCTTATATTCATTCCAGAACTCTTCTCTTTCTTCAGACTTTTGGGGCGGAGCTTCAAGATTTGCCTGCCAACATTGTGTTGTATTACTTGATCTATAATCCAACTCACTTTGAATCTTTTCAAATAGTTCTTCTCCTCGGTTCGTATGAATCAAGAATAACGAATTACCATAAGAATCATAGAAATCCGGAATGGGCTCCTCGATATGCCAGAAGTCGCCTATAGTCATATCTGTTTTTCTTTCTGTAGTCGCATAAGGGCATTCATAGCAAGAGGGCCGCGACGCACACCGGTTATAAAACACTTTAACATAATCCTTGATTGACTTTTTCTCCCCATTGACCTTCACATAAGCTATTGGAGATTTCCAGCCATTGCGTTTATCTTTGAATGTGCGGAATGTTATCTTTCCATCTTTCTTCTGAACGGATTCAGCATATTCTCTCCACAACTTCGGGCTTGGAGAGCCATGACAAATAATGTCTACTATATACACTCTGTCTCGGATTTCTTTTATTTCGTTGAATTTCCGAAAGCCATCTGATTGACAGCCCATGCCGACAAAGAGCATTTTCTTCCCCGAATTTTCCATCAACCAGCGATAGGCTTCCCGGAAAATGACGCCTGGTTTACTCTGCATATATTTCGACCCTTTTGCTCTTTCACGCTGATCTTTATCTAGAATCATCTGGAATTCTGTCGTGTGGTTCTCATAGTTATAGATAGCCGCAACCACAGCATTGCCATTTTTCAAAAAGAAATCAGAAAGTGCGGTAAACGCACCACCAGAAGAACTATCATTTAGGTTTTCCCTATCTTTTAATCGTCCGGCATAAACCCTTGTACTTATTAGCTCAACATTCGTTTTCATGATATCCCCCTTTACTAGCAATGCACAAAACATATGCAGATTTCAATAATGTTCAACTTTATAAAATTCAATTCAATTTAGAATGACATATATTACAATTATTCTCTACCGCAATTCCGCCAACCACACAATTATTTTCAACTACTTTTTTTTCTTTTTTTAATCGAATCAACTCCCAGTCTCCACATTTCATCGTTACTAATTCGCAAATAAGCAATTGTCGCTATGCAAAAAAAGAATCCTCCAGCAAGAATTTGAATCGCTAGAGTTGAGACACTTACGCCAAGTTTAATCCCAATCCTATCCACTAATACTGCCATAATTAATCCAATAATTAGTATAGGAGAGTACGACATAATATACTTGCGCATTGGAAGTTCATTTTTAACCGCAACCATTTGAACTAGCATTGCAGAAAATTCAGCAACAATAGTGCCAAATGCTGCCCCATTTGCCTGATATTTAGGGATTAACATCCAATTTATAATGAGATTCAAAATTGCCCCTACCATTGTCGAAGTCAAATAAATACTATCTCTTTTGTTTGGGATTAAATACTGTGTCCGTATTACATTTGCCCAGGCAATAAAAAACACTGTAACAGATAATAATCTAATTATTTCCCCACAAGCTATAAATTCATCACCAAAAAACACAGGTGCCAATACGCTGCTAACTCCCATCAATCCAAAAGCAATTGCCGAAGATAATAGTGTTACGAGTTTAGCGGATATTCTGATGTAGTCATCTACCCTTTTCTTATCTCCATTTGCAACAATATTAGACATCCTCGGTAACATAACCGTGCCTAATGCTGTAATTATTCCCATTGGAATATTTATAATTTTTTCTGCGTTATTATAAAAGCCCACTTGATCGTAACTTGACATATTCCCAAGCATAATTTTATCCATAACCTTATAGATACTATATGCTAGAACCGGTATAAATAAAATTAACACTGGCTTAATATTAGAAGTGATTTCTTTAACACTGCATTTTTCAAACGAAACATATTTCTTAACATATAGCCACAGATATGCTTGACTGAATAATGTTCCAGCGGACATTATTAATGTATATTTCCATAAGTCACTAGGCTTATGAACAAAAACAAACATTAAAACAACCGTTGAAATCTTGATTAGCGTATTTCTAGCAACTGTCAGTTTAAATTGTTCAAGTCCGAAAAATAGCCATCCAATATCAAACAGTCCTGATGTAACATAAATTAACTGCAGAAGAACAATCAATCTATTATCTTTAACAAACAGAACAAGATAAATTGCATATGCCAATATTGCGATTGAAAATGTTATGACCTGCAAAGAATAAATGCTACTAAACGTCTTATTCAATTTTTCTCTATCATCTCTTACCGCAGCTACACTTCGATTTCCATGGTTTCCAATTCCAAGCATTGCGATAAGTAAAAAATAGTATGCCACTGAATATGTATAGGAGTATACGCCAACTGCAGTCGCACCTAATGTTCTTGAAATATATGGTGCTGTAATCAACGGAAGTATCACTAATAATATTTGATATAAAACATTATATAAAAAATTTTTCTGTAATGATTTCATCTAAGCAATTCACCTATCATATACTATTCATAATTTTATCTAAATAAGAAAAAGCATCACTTCTCAATTTAGAAATCAGAGCATCTGTATTTGCATAATCAATAGTTTTCGTAAAATTCTGATTAGGCAAATCATCGATAACCTGATATCTGTCTGCCAGTCCTAACTGTTTTAAAATCGCTATAGCCCGATCATCCCCCGGCTTATTAACAGATGGTGCCCTGTAAGACCAAAAATTCTTATGAAACATTGCCGAAAAAAGAGTTCCATGAAATGATTGTGTTAAGACCCATTCCGCATTCTCCATCAAAGTTAAGAATACAATTGGTCCAGTCATTTTATATCTTTTAATACCATACTTGTCCAACCTATATGCAGCCCATGATTTACTATCTAGCACATAAACTGGCATCCCCATTTTCTCTGAAATCTTCTGAATTGCAGCATTTGCCTCTGGTCGATTATGGAAGAAAGCATAATTGAAAATAAATTTTTCATCCATTTGAGGAATACTAAAACTCTGCAACCATTCTTCATGACTCAACAGTAACGTTGGATCCGCTATAATTGGAACTTCTCTTCCTATCAGTTGCTCAAGCCATTTTTTTCCATTAGGTTCACGAACTGAAATAAAATCAAATTCATTCAATAGCCTTCTATACTTTTGAGTATCTTTTACAACTTCATTTAAGTTGTTTCCCCCAAGGCTAGGAGAATATGCGGCTTTTTTGCTGTCATGAATAAAATCTAAGAAATACGCATCATCTGCATCAGGGCATAATACGTTCCAAACCTGATCTCCACCAGCTATTATTACATCATATTTTCCATCAAGAGACTCCAACTCCTTATGACTTCTAAATTGACGCTCAGTTGTATGTAAATACTTTTCCTTAAAATTAATATAATCTCTTCGATACTGATTAACCAGTTTCCAATGCCTGATTGTAAGCAAATTATGCTTAAGTGCACTTCTTTTTAATCTAAAATCAAATAACCCATATAAATTCCGCGATCCTTTATTAGAGAAGTCAATAATTTCAACTTCAGCACCATAGCGTTTTTCAAGTACTGTCTGAAGTGCATATGCTTGTAGCATAGAACCACAATTATGAGAAGAATGAAATGTGATAATGCCAATTTTTTTCTTGTTCATATATATCCCCTTTTCAATTTGTTATTCGATCACGCAGGTTAAAAATAATATCCTTATCAACCACGTAATCAAACTTTCTTGCAAAAATTTCTTTTCTACTATTTAAAAGTCCTTTGTCATCTATTCTGAAAACATACGGATTTCCTCTCTGAAAATCTACATATCTCATATTGTAGTATCTTTTTGCGTCTTCATCAAAATACATGTTCAAGGAATATGAAGAGTTATATAGCAAAGTTTGCAAAAACACTTCATCACAACAGCGCGTAAATCTGTATTGTTTTTGAATATCTTTTTCTTTACTTATTACATATCTGGCAAACTCATGAGTAATACTAAACCAATTAGCTCCTTTTTTTATTGGCTCAGAAATATGCTTTATTCTATTTATACCTAGAAGCTTTTGTACTCTAATTAAAAGAGCATCCAGCTTAAACAAAAAATTTTTTTTATTTCCATAAAGATCTTGGAATAACCGATATTGAGCCATTCTATTTGTCACATCATCTACATCCATCTTATAATCGTAGCTAACAAACTGCATTCCTTTATGGATTTCAAAAAAATTATAAATCTCATTTTGTGATTTCAATGGGAGATCCACTCCTGAAATCAAATGATAATAATCGTGGTATGTATTGGTGGCTTCTTTAAGTAAATCTAATTCTAATTGAATCTGAGAATATCCACCCCAAGTAACAGACCGGCGTTCAATAAAATGAATTTTTGCTTTTTTTACTATCTGACAAAATTCTTCTTCCTTAAATTCTTTACACTTTTTATCCACGTGCAGATATATCTCATTTCTTTCGTCATCAATCAGATGAAGAAGAATCTGTAATAACTGCATTTGGTGATGCGCAGCTACTAAATAGGCATGACCCATTATGATATACCTCCGTTTCTCTAAATTGAAATTTCTTTTTCATTAAATGCATGATAGCTAACTGCTATAAGCATCGAAATCGATGACAAATAAGTAAATAACTGTGCCTTATCATAGAGAACATTTCCAGAATACCCGTAAACAATAAACAAAATTTGCAAGCTTATCGAAAACCATAGCAGACCTTTCCACACATTGCTCAAGCAGGAATTTTTAAAAAGTCTTAATGAATACACTAAAGAATAAAACATAAAAAAGCCAAAAAGCACAATCCCCACAATGCCAGTTTCTCCAAGCAATTCATAGTACATACTATGAGCATACATATTCCAGCGAGAGCCCTGATACACATATCCTACATTATCAGAAAAGGCTTTATTAAAAGTATTAATTCCATATCCAATAATGGGTTTATCTTTAAACATTTCTATACAGTAATTCCAAAACATCAATCTCCCACCCGCGGATGTATCTTCGGAAGCCTCCATAAAACGGTCTACGATATTACTGGTTTGTGGAATTGTAATTGTAATCACAAAAACAGCAACTAGTGCAATCGCTCCCCCTAAGATTATCTTTACCGATTTACTCTTAAAGTCGAACAGCTTAAGGGCGACACCAATTTCCAGTAAAATAATAACACATAACATTCGCTTACTCGTTAGCATAGTAGCTAAAAAATAAAGCAGGATAAGCAAGTAATTACTCTTATTCAATTTTTTGTCATTAAAAACAAAAAAAGATAACTCTGCACATATTCCTATTACCATCGTATATGCTGCTTTAGCTTTTTCACCTGTCAAACCACTATAGATGCCTCTAGATATCTCATTTTGTATTACAGAGCTTCTTCCTGGGGCAATGACATTCGATACAGCTAATATAAAATTCGGTGCAATAACCTCCACCAAAATTGAAACAGCGAAAAAAAGGCAAAAAAATCTTATCATATTGATGTAAGTATAAACGGTAGTTTCTTTCCACGAAAAAAAGCAAAAAACTCCGCCAATGATAAATACCGGAATCATGCTTTTGGAGGCGCTAAAATCATATGATTGTACAGTATTAATTATCAAAAATATAAGCCATGCCAAATATATCCCTATAATTCTACTCGTATATTTATTAGATCTTATTTGTTTCCTATCTCCCCATATGAATGAAAAGAACCCAACTAAATATAAAAGCGGTGTTACATAGCCAATAATAATTGTATTCCCACTAAAAAGAATAAGCGTCAAGATCAAAACTAATACTGACCTTTTTTGAATTTTTAAGCTTACCATATGTGACCACCTTTCCAATATATATTACTCTGATATAATTCTGTTAATATAAGCTTTCGACAATTTCTTCATAGCTTCCAACTTGTGTTCAGCATTCAAATAATCTATATCTTCAAGATTGTCTGGCGAAAAAAAACCATCTACCAATTGGCTTTCTAAGGCAAGCAATGAAAGCACATTAGTCAATCTCGAATTATCATGATTCGGGTTTACGTTTTTTATTACAAAAAAAACTTTTTTAAAAATAATAGAAAAAACCGTGCCATGAAATGAATTAGTAACTACATAATCTGCATTTTTTATGTAGCCTAAGAACTCTTCTGGACTAGGGTTTACTGTATTGTTTTTGTTTTTCATAGCAAACAAGTTGTCTAATGTACAAAAAATTATTTTTTCGTGTTTACTTTTTGCCAATTTATTAGCAAATTCTACAACTTCATTTGGCATCGACAAAGAATAAACAAAAATATAATGTTCCTCTGTAACATTAGTTGCAACCTTATTCCACTCTTCGCCGCTCAACAGTAACGTTGGATCCAGATCCAGACTGATACCTTCCCTATTTTCATCGGACAATATAGATGAGAGCTTTCTTTGTGCAATCTCCTCACGAACGGAAATATGATTGAATCGCTTTAAATTACTCACAACTTCTTGAGACTTTAAAAATGTATCACTTGCAATACCTACACACGCTGCATAAGAATTGCATTTTATGGAATCCTTCACAAAGTCTAGGAAATAAGTCAAATCCCCGCCTGTACAAAATGGGCTCCATACTTGATCACTTCCTGTAATAAAAGAGTCGTATAGCTCGTTAGTCTCGCTGATATTATTTTTATTATATCCGTCGCCAAATTTTGCATCTAACAGATTCTTTTCAATAAATTGTTTGAATCTTATATTTCTCTTTTTTTGAATCGACCATGTAAGAACTTTTTTTATCTTAGTCTTGAAGCTATCTTCCCACAAAAATACTCTATTGTAGAAGTCTTCAATAGCAGGGCAATGATAATCTATAATATCACATTCATTGCCTTGATCTTTTATATATTTTTTAAGAGCATACGCTTGAAGACAAGCACCATAATTAATTGCCCTATGAAAAGTTAATATTCCAATTCTTTTCATTTGTTATCACATTACTTTCCTTTGAATATTTTTAAAATAACTGTCAGTGTGTAATACTTTCGATGAACTAAAAGCCATTTTCTAATCTTGTCTGCCTTATTATTGAATTCAATTTGATTTAGCCTATCTTCAGCTCCAGATTGAATTATTACAAATTTAATATCTCTTTTTGAAACGTTATGATCTACTAAACCTTTTATATACCGTGTGATTTTATGTAATAGAAGACGATCATTTTCTTGACTTAAAATCCTATCCAGCGACTGTTTTTGTATAAAATTTCCCAAACAAGCATATAACTTCATTTCCTGTTCAATGAATGAAGTCTTAATCATTGCAGATGCGCTGTCATCATTTTTATAGTAATAATAGTAGGGAAGATTGATATATGTGAAACAATGAATGTATTGCAGATAATCCACAAACATACATAAGTCCTCACCCATATACATATCTGTAGGAAACTTCACGTCATTGTTGAGTAAAATATCTGCTCGAAATATTTTTTTCCACGGCTCGTTAAGCTTCTGGCTAAATGTAGCTTTATATAACTCCATCAAATCCGTGTTCTTTCCTTCATGAAGTATCTGCTCCTTTAAAATGAAACCTTTGCTTTCATTACCTTCATAATGTGGAAAAACAACTAGTTCTTCAGATAAATTATTTCTTAGATACTCAATCACTTTTTTTAGTGTTCCAGTATCGATAACATCGTCGATGTCTATATAGCAAATATATTTTCCATTTGCCTTTTTTAAAGCGTTATTACGTGCACCACTTACCCCTGTATTATTTTGCGAGATAATATTAATATTTACTATATCATTCGAAATATTTCTTAGTAGTTTCAGTGTATTATCTGTAGATCCATCATCCACAACAATGCATTCAACATCACAATCTAAAAGTGGCACTATTCTATTTATACATTTCTCTATATAGTTTTCAGCGTTGAATGCAGGAATAATGATACTTAACAATATCTGTGAATCCACCATTATTTACCCCTTATGACTGTTATAAGTTTTGCTGCAAGCAATGCCGGAATATACAGATGCATGTTTAACAGAATCAAATACATTTTTGCCGATTTTGGTAATCCATCACACTTTATTCCTTTTAAGACCTCTGTTTCCTTTATTTTCAGTCGAATATGCTTACTCGCAACAGTAATTTTTCTTTTGCTTTTTATCTCATGGAATACTGCCATGATAAGCCAATATGCTTTAAAAGCATTAATCTGCTCATCAATTATCGGATCACGTTTTCCAATTCGCCGCTCAATGTAGTCTGTTAACAGCTTATTATTATCAAATCGATTTGGATCATAACTATGAACCATTGATTCAACATTCAATTGGTTATAAATATATAATATATCGTCACAGAAAAAGACATTTTCGGCTGCATATAAGCATTCAAACACAAATGCGTTATCTTCACCCATGCGAATACGTTCCTCTTGGCAATAGTGTTTGAGTAAAAAATCCCGTTTAAATATTTTATTCCAAGCTACTGGAAAAATAAGCCCCGTACAAAATGGTTTGCGCGAATCATACATCATATAAGGGTAAACATCTGAGCGCAATTTATCTTTGTTATACAGTCCTTCAGGAACCGACTTCGGAATTTGTTCTTGTGTATCAGTAAATTGTCGTACCGCACTATACACAACCATTTCCACATCATATTTACTTACTGCCTTGCTCCATACAGTCTGAAGAAGATTCTCTGATATCCAATCATCTCCATCAACATAACAAATATAATCACCCTTTGCTTCTTTTATACCTGTATTTCTTGCCGCAACAAGGCCAGCATTTTCCTTATGAATCACACGAACTCTTTTATCTTTTTTCGCATATTCATCACAGATTTTAGGACACTTATCTGGTGATCCATCATCAACCAAAATTAGTTCAAAGTCTTGAAATGTTTGCTTTAGAATACTGTCAATGCATTTATTTAAATACTTTTCCACTTTATAAATTGGCACTATTACAGAAAATGTTGTACTCATCCTTATATCTCCATTAATTTTTTAATTGCTGTGCGATATCAGCATCCACAATTTCCTCGCCGGTCTTATGCTTCAGCTGCTCTTTGGATGCCTCACTCAGACCATTGTTAATCACACAGTTCATATCGCAGGTGCTGCACTTGTCCAGATC
>UMKE01034021.1_pt1 | contig 20795 bp, 9 predicted proteins | sample 1966231 | NCBI WGS metagenome assembly UMKE01 (sample SAMEA4836168, study PRJEB28245) | human gut metagenome | biome: gut microbiome; material: fecal sample | place: Denmark | collected 2008 | reverse complement strand
GGTATCATAGTTGGGGGCTTTTGACCCCAACATCTAAGATAATATAAAATCAAAAATATAAAGAAAAGAATAAAGAGAAGGAAAACAAGTGGCTGATACAGATGTAAGTGTAATAATTCCAGCATACAATGCTTCCAGATATATAGGCAGAGCTGTGGAAAGTGTAAAAAAACAGACTGGATTAACATGGGAAATTATAATTGTTGAGAATGGTTCTACAGATGATACATATGATAAATGTCTGGAATATGCCAATGCAGATGACAGAATTAAAGTTATGCAGAGTAATAAAGGTGTGTCCAATGCACGTAATAAGGGGCTTGATAATGCATCAGGGAAATGGATATGTTTTCTTGATGCAGATGATTACCTTTATGATGGAGCGTTTCAGTATATATCTGGCATAAGTCAGGCATATGAAACAAAATGTGTATTTTTCGGACATAACAGTGGTGAGGGTAAAGTTGACAGGGAAACTCTTACATATAAAGATGAGGATAAGTATCTGGATTTCCGATGCAGTATGTTGAAAAATCCTACCCAGTATATGACTGTATGGGGGAAACTTTTAGACAGGGAAGTTATTAATAACAATAATATAAGATTTGATACTAATCTTGTACTTGCAGAGGACAGTGATTTTCTGTTCAGATATATGCAGTGTGTAGATAGTGCTGTAGAGATAAGAACAGAATTATATCACTATTCCAGGGATAATGAGTCGACAGTAAGAAGTTATAATGCTGCTACAACTAGGAATTATGTAAAATCTATCAATAACACATTAAAGTATGTGAAAAATGATGGAGAAGAGATAAGAAAGGCATATAATCAGTATATATTAATTCACCTCATTCTTATTCTTGTACATGATACTTATAATGTTAATAATCCTGCTACGGGAAAGCAGAAAAAACATAATATGAAAAAGCTTTTAAAAACAGATTGCTTCAGGCAGGCTATTGCAGAAACAAAGTTATCTGAATGTCGAGGCTTTCGTATGCTTCCAGTAATCTGTTTTAAGCTTCATATGGACTGGGCAGCGGTACTAATGGTTAAAGTGCGTATATATCAGAATTCAAAACACTGATAAGTTACCACGTATAAAATATCAGTTATATAAATGGAGTTATTGATGGCAGGCAGTAAAAGAATTATCCGACTTGACATTGCAAGAACATTTGCAATATTATGTGTTGTTTTATGTCACTGTTGTGATATGACATATTATTATAATGATACAATTAAGCTTAGTGAGCTTGGAATGGCATCACAAATCTTTATGATTGGTACCCAGACGATAGGAAGACTTGGCGTTCCGATATTTCTTATGATTTCAGGTGCGCTGCTTTTTAAGAAGATAATAAATAATGAAGGCGATATATTAAGATTTTATAAGAATAATCTGTTACCTTTATTTATTGTCAATGAAGTGTGGGTTATATTATATGAGCTGTTTAATGTGTTCGTGCTAAAGCAGACATTTGTTATAGATGATTTTATTAAGGAGCTGTTATTACTTAAGAATTCAATTATGTCCAATATGTGGTATATGCCTATGATATTAGGTGTATATATAGGAGTGCCTTTTGTGGCTGTAATAGTTAAGAAGTTTTCATTCAGGGCAGTTGCACCGGTTATGGGCGCAATATTTATATTTTCATATATTGTGCCTATGCTTAATGTAATATCCAAGATATATAATCTTAATCAGACATTTGGCTCAGATACATATATACCATATATGGGAGCAACATATGGATTGTATATGTTAATAGGATATTATATATATAATAACAGACATGTACGATTGAAAAATGGAGTGTTGGTCTTGATTTCTTTATGTAGTTATGCTATCACTTTATATGTTCAATTATATTCTTTGGGAAGCAGTTCTTATTATTTTTATAAGGTGTGGTACGATTTTCCATTTTTATTAATATGCTCATCCTGCATATTTGCATTATTTTGCAGGATTGATGATAATCGTATATGTGTAAAGCTGTCCAATGTATTTACATATATCAGCAGGATAAGTATGGGAATATTTTTTGTCCATGTCTTAATAATATCAATTAAAGTAAATTATATGGGACAGTTTAATGGAAGTCTGTCACTCGAAACAGTTATTATGACGGTAGTAACTACTATATTATCAATAATGATTATATGGTTGTTTGGCAGAAGCAGATTGCTTGCGAGGTATATGTTCCTTATAAAGTGAAAATATATATAATTGATGCCAGGATTATCGTTCAGGGGTGTGTAAAATCTTATGGATAGTCTTTGAATGATAATATTATATGATGAAATTGTCAAAATGTCAGAAAGATATTATGATATAAGACATTGACATCATTATGGATTACAAAAGATGAATTGCATATTGAAAGAATATATATTACACAGGGTAAATGCATATTATATGTATTGCAGGAGTTAATTGTGTATATTACAACAGATAATAAAATAAAAAATTGGGATAATAAAGGAGAATAAAGTGTTTAAGAAAAAAATGTTTTCGGCTGCACTTGCATGTGGCTTATGTGTGGCTTTAAGTATGCCGGCATATGGTGCAGAAGTAAGAGGCGATATAACCTCTGACATAGTCTATGATGGCCAGGACTGGGTATATGTTGAAAATGGTCAGGTTAATAATAGTTATACTGGTGTCAGACAGAATGATAATGGCTGGTGGAGAGTAGAAGCTGGAAAGGTTAACTTTGGTTACAATGGACTTGCTGAGAATGAGTATGGCTGGTGGGTAATCAAAGATGGCAATGTCGATTTCGATTGTAATGGCCTTATAGAAGATGAAAAAGGCTGGTTTTACATAAAAGATGGAATGGTTGACTGGAGTTATACAGGACTTGCCAGTAATGAAGCGGGCTGGTTCTATGTAAAGAATGGAACAATCGACTGGAATTATACAGGGCTTGCTGAAAATGAAGCGGGTTGGTTTTATGTAAAAGATGGTGTAATCGATTGGGATTATACAGGACTTGCTGAGAATGGAGCAGGCTGGTTTTATGTAAATGATGGCATAATCGACTGGAATTATACAGGACTTTATGAGAGTGAGTCAGTCTGGTTTTATATTAATTCAGGAATAATCGATTGGGGCTATTCAGGCGTAGCAGAAAATGAAAGCGGCTGGTGGAAATGTTCGGGTGGAACAATAGATTATAACTATACAGGACTTGTCGATAATGGTGATGAAGTGTGGATGATAAGTTCTGGTAAAGCAGACTTTGACTACAACGGCTATGTAAGCAATGCTAATGGCACATTTTATGTAGAAGCCGGTAAGGTTAATACTAACGCTAATGGTGTTATGTCAAAGGATGATGCACTTGTATATGTTAAAAACGGACAGGTAAGATATGATTATACTGGCATGGCAGAGTACAACGGACAGCGTGTATACATTAATAATGGTGTTGTCGACTATACATATACAGGACTTGCATCTGATGAAGCTGGAACATGGAAGATGAAGGACGGTATTGCGGATACTGAGTATAGTGGATATTATGATGTTAATGGACAGCGTGTATGTATACAGGATGGAAAGGTTGCATCAGATTATACAGATGTAACATATGATGGTGAAGCATGGGTATACGTTGAAAATGGTGTTGTAAGATATGACTATACAGGCATTAAGCCAAACAGCATAGGCTGGTGGAGAATAGAAGACGGAAAAGTTAACCTTGATTATAACGGCTTCGCTTCTAATGAAAATGGCAGATTTTATCTTCAGGATGGAAAAGTTAATTTTGATTATACAGATATCATACCTGATGGAGAAGACTGGGTATATGTTGAAAATGGACAGATAAGATATGATTACACTGGTATCAGACAGAATAGTAATGGCTGGTGGAAAATAGAGTCAGGTATCGTCAACTTTAAGTTTACAGGTATCGCTGCTAATGAAAGCGGAGAGTTCTTCATACGTGATGGACAGATAGACTGGAGTTATGCAGGCACAGTTAATCAGGATGATTATATGTATAGTGTAAAAGATGGTATAGTCGTATCTAAAGATAATATATCTGAGAAGATTATGGGGGTAGATATATCACACCATAATAACGATAATGGACAAGGCGAACTTGACTGGGCACAGGTTGCAGATGCAGGATATAAGTTTGCAATAATCAAAGTAGCAGGAAGGTCTATAGACGATGATGGAAACTTATATGAAGACCCTTGTTATGATGAAAATATAAGAGGCGCTCTTTCTAATGGCCTTCAGGTTGGCGTATATTTCTTTTCACAGTCTATGTCAGTAAGTGAGGCTGTTGAAGAGGCTAATTATATCTGTGATTTAATAGCTGGATATAATATCACTTATCCAGTTGTATATGACTGGGAAACAACTTCTGGATATAGAACAGAAGATAAGAGAAAAGATAGCGAGCTTCGTACAGCTATGGCTATAGCATTCTGTGAAACTGTTAAGAACAGAGGATATGACCCTATGATATATATTAACAAGTATGATTATCTTAATTATGTAGATACAGATGAATTATCATCAAGATATGATATCTGGCTTGCGTGGTACTGGAATGCTTATTATGAAACAGGTGTTTTATGGGAAGATGGCGATGATGTTCCAGATATAGGATACAAGTACAGAATATGGCAGTATACAAGTACAGCCAGTGTTCCAGGTATAGCAGGCGGATGTGATGTTAATATTGCTTATGGAACGAGATAAAATATAAGAATTAACATTAATGAATGAGTCAGTACATAATATGTGTGCTGGCTCATTTGTTGTTTATATGAAATTAAAAAAATTTAAAATAAAGTATTGAAAATATTGATTTGATATGATATTCTATCACTATAGTATACTAATAAAAATAATATATAGATAATTATAGAAGTGTGCAGTGATTGAAATATATTTTTTATAAGAAATATATATTAATTAGGTGTTTAGCATATTTTATTAATTATACTATAAATAAGCAAATACAGAAAAATGCACAAAAATACTTTGCTTTTGTTTGTACCCCAGATATATTTTAATAGATTATGAAAAATCTGTTTTTCTGACACGGACATAATTGTGCAATATTTTAAATTTGCTCATTTATAGAATTATATTTAATTATCTATAATCTCAACTGAATTCAGTTTCAAAAAAGATTTCCCAAGACAAAAAGTAATTCAATATGTGGTTTGTTTACAAAAGCATATTTGCAGAAAGGCGTTATATGAGTTATAGTACAAGAAAAAGGACTTCTGATGATATTATCGTCAAAGAATTCTGGAGAAATAATGAAAGATTTGCTGACCTTTTTAATGCGGTATTATTCAAGGGTAAATGTGTGATTAAGGCAGAAAATCTGCAGGAGATAGATACAGATGTATCGGGAACAATCAGAGTTCAAGAATATAAGGAAACATTAAAGAGAGCCAGAGATGTTGTCAAGAAATACTATAATGGTGTAGAATTTAATATATTAGGATTAGAGATGCAGGAAAAAGTTCATCTGGCTATGCCCTTAAGAACAATGGTATATGATGCGCTTGGATATATCAAGGAATATAATGAATTCAAGAGCAATAACACTAAGAATAGTATTAAGAAAAAGCGTAAAGCTTACACTGATGATAAAGATAAGGCGGATAATAAAACTAATACTGAATATAAGAGTGATAATAAAGCAGCAAGTTATAGAACTAGTGAGGAGTTTTTATCAGGATTAAATTATTCTGATAGGTTTCACCCGATAATAACAATAGTGTTTTATTATGGAGAACATAGGTGGAACGGTCCGATATCTTTAAGTGATATGATGGTAGATATGCCGGATGAAGTAAAGGAGATGTTTAACGATTACCGCATTAATCTTGTACAGATAGGCGATACAGCGGATTATGACTTTAATAATGACGAAGTGAAAGCGTTGTTTGATATTACGAATAGTATATACAACAAAGATTTTAACGCTATCTCAAGAAATTATTCAGAAAAGTCATTATCCGTAGAGCTTATCGACATGATAAGTGAGATGACAGGAACCAAAGAACTGGCAAAGATGGTGAATAAAGAAAAGGAAGACAGGGAGGATGATGTGCATATGTGGAGTGCAATGAAAGAATTCAGAGATAGTGGCGTACAGGAAGGAAGACTTGAAGGCAGACGCGAGGGCAGACTTGAAGGAAAGCGCGAAGGCATAATTGAGGGACAGCTCAAAGGTCAGGAAGAGGCGCGATTAGACAGCATAAAAACTATTATGAGAAAGCTGAACCAGACTGTTGATGAAGCTATGGATACACTTGACATAGAAGAAAAAGACAGGGCAAAGTATCGTGAGTTAATTAATTCTTAATTGATGGCAACATATTTACTAAAAAATATATAGTAACGGAGTACGAAAGGCCAGAAGTATACAGCTAATGAAGAACTTAAGACCTGTAGAATATCAAACAAAGAAAAAATATAGTATAATAAATACTTAGGCATATGTATGTGATTGCAATACACATACATATGCCTTTTTTGTTATAAAAAACTAGATATTGAGGTGCCAGGAACAACTCAGGTACAGAAGTATAAGGAAATATTAAAAAATTCAATTAAATTTTATAAATAGATTGACAATTTTATAAATAAAGAATAAACTTATATATGTATAATATATATATATATATATAGGTATATAAAGAGTATATCATATAATATTATAGTTTATGGAGAAATGCGTATGAAGAAGAAATTTATTATTCCACTGTCGGTTGCTGCTATGACATTGGCATCAGTAACAGCAGTATCGGCAGCACAGGAACCAGCAGTTCAGCCTCAGTATGGGGTTGTGTCAGACTATGAGATGGTTGGGGCATCAGAGAGTGCTACATATGGTCAGTTTAAGTACTCTGTTAATTCTAAAAATGAAGCGATTATCGAAGGACTTTCTGATGAAGCAGCAGCCCAGTCAGATGTTCATCTTATTATTCCAGCTAAGATTAATGGGTATAATGTAACAGAAATAGAGAATTCAGCATTTAGGGATAATGTTAATATCAAGAGTGTTACATTTAGCGAAGGTCTTAAGAAAATTGGAGGAGCAGCATTTTCAGGATGTGTCAATCTTACTGGTACAGTAACTTTGCCATCAACTTTAACATCAATTAATTATGACTGGGGTAATAATGGCGGAGCATTCAGTGGAACATCTATCTCTAAAGTTGTATTTAAAGATGGAACAGATAAACTTACAGTCGACAGATATGCATTTTCTAGCTGTAAGTCATTAACAGAAGTTAGTTTACCATCAAATATTTCAAATGTAGGTCCATACACATTTGATGGTGACAGCAGCCTTGAAAAAGTTACATTTAAAGATGGCTCTTACGAATTAACTATCAGTGATAATGCATTTAGAAAAACAGCAGTAAAAAATGTTACATTTCCTAAAAATACTATCGAGATAGGAGCAGGAGCATTTGATAGTGTTGTTGAATTAACTAGCATAACACTTAATGAGGGGTTAAAAACTATAGGTTCAGGAGCATTTGAAGGTTGTAATAATCTTAGTGGTAAGTTAGTTATACCATCAACAGTTGAAACTATAGGTAGTTCTTATTATGAAGGAGCTTTTGAAAGAACATCAATTACTTCAGTGGAATTCAAGGATAGTAGCACAGGCACATTATTAAGCATATATGATAATACATTCAAGGATTGTAAGATGCTTGAGAGTGTATCTTTACCAAACAGAGTTAAGAATATAGCTTCCAGAGCCTTTGCTAATGATACTAACTTATCAAGTGTTGAATTCAAAGAGGTACCAGCTAATTTAACTATAGGTGACTCAGCATTCTATAACACAGCTATTAAGGAAGTAAAGCTGCCATCAAAGACAACATCATTAGGAAGCTATGCTTTTAAAGATTGTGCCAGTCTTGAAATGCTTGAGCTCAACGAAGGTCTTACAAGTATAGGACAAGGAGCTTTTTCTAATTGTACTTCTTTAGGTGGAGTAATTAATATTCCATCAACAGTAACTACAATAGGAACAAATTATGGAGATGGTGTATTTGATAATACAGATATATTTGGCGTTGTTATAGCGGACGGTAATGCTGGAATATCAATCGGATACAATGCATTTGGTGATTGTAAGAAGCTTGCATATGCAGACCTTTCTAACAGAGTAACAGGTATATATGGAAGAGCATTCCAGAATGACACAGCTTTACAGTGGGTTAAGATTAAGAAAGATAATTATGATGTAACCATGGCATCAGATGCATTCCTTAATGCAACAGCATTAGAAAAGATATCTATTCCTAAGAGAACTAAAATGAATGGCGATGTATTCAATGGTTGTACAGCTTTAAAGAATATATATTATTCAGGCTCAGAAAAGGATTATAGCAATTATGTAACTATAAGCTTTGATTACGGTAATAATAAAGAATACCAGAACGCAACTCTTACATACAACTATACAGCATACGACACATGGGCAGTACCAAAGGAACCAGATAAGTCTTTAAACGGACTTGCCCAGGATGAAAATGGTGTATGGAAGAATTATAAAGATGGTAAGGTTGATACAGAGTACACAGGTTTAGTAGATTATAATGGTACATGGATCTATGTTGAAGCAGGTGAAGTAAACTGGGGATATACAGGTCTTGTAGATTATAATGGAATGTGGTTCTATGTATCAGGCGGTATGGTAGACTGGGATTACACAGGAACATATGTGTTCTATGGTAATACATTTAATATCGTTGGCGGTGTTGTAGTGTGGTAGTTGCGAATTAATGTATTCTATAATCGCAGCATTTTAGCTATGATTACCAGAGCGTATTGATATTATGATAATATGATACCGGAGTTAAAAGGTCTAATCCCACATGAGTCTGCTCATAAGTGTCTGAAAGACCTTGGACCCACAGCATCATATATATAATGAAAATATAACTGGCATATGTATGTGATAATTACGCATACATATGTCAGTTTTGTTATAAACAATAACATAGAGTTTGTTTTGCTTTCTTTTCTTGTATGTGCTAATCTATTATTATATGGATTATGCGAAAGGAGTACGTTTCATATGAAAAAATTGTTGAAAAATACGATTGCGGCTGTGGCTGTTATACTTGGTATCGGCTTGGGACTGGGTATAGGACAGAAGAATTATGTGCAGGCAGCGCAGGATACTTATTCATTAAGTATGGCTGAAGATAATAAGTGGTATTATTATAAGAATGGAGTTGTAGATACGGGCTATACAGGACTTGCATACAATGATTATGGCTGGTTCTATGTAAAAGATGGAACAATAGACTGGGGCTATACAGGACTTGCATATAATGAAAACGGCTGGTTTTATGTAAACGGAGGAATATTAGACTGGAGTTATACAGGACTTGCATATAATGAAAATGGCTGGTTTTATGTAAACGGAGGAATATTAGACTGGAGTTATACAGGACTTGCAAGTAATGAAAACGGCTGGTTCTATATAAACGGAGGAATACTTGACTGGAGTTATACAGGACTTGCAAGCAATGATTATGGCTGGTTCTATGTAAGCGGAGGTATGCTTGACTGGGGCTACACAGGAATGGCTTATAATGATTATGGCTGGTGGTATGTGGTTGATGGTACACTTGACTATACATATACAGGCTTTGGAGTTAATGAATATGGTTCATGGCTGTATTGTGATGGACGTATCAGATTTGACTATACTGGTAATGCAAGAAGAGGAACAACTATATATGTAATAGAAGCAGGCCGTGTTACACAGACAATAGAAATGCAATTAAATCTTAGTACTGATAGTGAGTATTATAAGTATGAATATGCATATAAAACAGGTGATACTTCAGTATTGGAAACAGATAGTGAAAAGGCATTTTATGATGGTTTATCATCATATCTGGATGCAGCATATGCATACGCAACACCTTATGAGCAGGAGTTAGCTGTACATAATTATATGGTTCTTAATTCAGAGTATGATTATTATAATTATATAAATGGTACAATCCCATACGTATCACATACGGCAGAAGGAATATTTGTGAACAGGACAGCAGTGTGTGATGGATATTCAAGTGCATTTAAGTTATGTATGGATATATTAGGAATTCCTTGCGAGATTATCACGGGTGAAGGCGATGGCGCAGCACATGCATGGAATGCAGTTATGCTTGATGGAGAATGGTATATGGTTGATGTTACATGGGATGACCCTGTACCAGATAATCCGGGCGTTGTAAATTATGATTACTTTAATATCACTGATGAAAAGATGAGAAGAGACCATTCATATACAAGTGATATAAATGCTAATGGAACAAAGTATAATTATTACGCACAGCAGGAAAATTATTTCACTAATACAACAGATTATTATGAATACCTTAATAAAAAGCTGTCGGAGGCATTAGAGTCAGGCGTGGAAAATGCAACTGTTGTAATATATGTAGAAAGTCTGGATGCACCAATAGATAATGAATTCAGAAGTGCTTATACGGATTATAGTAAGGTAACAGTCAAGCATCATTCATTGGGAACAAGCAGCAGCTATGGTTCTTATGTAATGAGGATTACATGGAGAATAAGCTAAGTGATTTACAGGTTAAAAATGCAGCATTGGAGAAACAACGGATGAGTAACAGATTAGTATTTCTTGATGACTTAAAAGGATTGTGTATATTATTAGTCGTTTTCTGTCATTTTGTTCTGCTGCCGGCAGATTCGGTGGCAGGCAATATAATTATGAGCATATGCTGGGTTGCGGTGCCATGCTTTATTATGACAACAGGATATCTTTTACATAAGAAAGAAACATTTGACTGGAAAAGATATTTCACAAGGCTTGTAACTACATACATAGTGTTCGTAGTATGGAGATTAATATATATGTGCGTTCAAAGTAACATATATGACGAAACACATACTGTAAGCGAATATATAAGAGCAACATTATTTGCGGCGGATATAAATGGTGTAGACTTCGGGGCGCTGTGGTATATGAAAGCATATATTGTAATTTATCTTATATATCCGGTTACATGGTTTCTGTTCAGACACGATGGCAGGAAGTTTGTACTTGGTATGCTTATAGTAAGCTTCATAGGAGATATAGGCGTTGGTGCAGTTAATATATTGTTATCATATTTTGGCAGCTTTGATATAAGTTCGGTGAGTACACTTGTTCCATATACGAATTATGCTTTTATGCTTACATATTTTCTTATAGGTGCATTTATGCATGAATACAGGGACGATATTAAAAACAAGATTAACAGATATATTCCGGTTATTTTGTTTGTTGTGGGAGTGCTGCTTATTGTTCTTGAAAAGTATATAGAAACGAAAACAATGAGCTGGAATAACATATATCTTAATAATGGATATAAAAGAATATCGGTTATGCTTGCATCAATAGGGCTGTTTATGTGTTTTGATTATTACAGTTCTAATAAGGAAAATGTGTTTGGAAAATATGTAGGCCAGTGTACAATGGGAGTATATTATATACATTATATTCTACTGATATTGTGTGTGAAGTATATATATCCATATATTAATATAGAAAATTATTCACTGGCAGCTAATCTTATAAAAACTGTTGTAATGACTGCTGTGTGTATGGTGATAACTTGTATAGTAAGAAGAATTCCATTATTAAAGAAAATGGTTATGTAAATGCAGGTTTGTGTTTTTTGCTTTATTAATTAAAAGTATTGGATATATAACATTTAAAGTATTATACTTATAGCGGTATTCTTAGTGGTTAAACACTTTGAAGATAAAGCAGCAAGGCATATTATGATTTAGGAAATTGTAAGAATTGCATAGCAATGTATCAATATGGGTATATCAGTTAGGAATATAATTCCTTTTAACCCTGATATAATTATGTGCATTGTGAGAAAAAAAGGAGGAAATATGATAAGGGATAAGTTCTTAAAGAACAAAAGAATTAAGAAATTGCTTGCATCAATGGCTGTATTTGTCAGTGCGGTGTGTGTAAGTACAGCAGTGTCTGGTTTTACCACACAGGTTTATGCAGAGGCAACTATTGGTACTAACATTTCAGTAAAGACATCAGACAATAATTATATAAGATGGGCAACACCTGTTAAGGCATATCTTGTCAATATTGGTGATGGAAATCTTATGAGAGTACAGTCTGATGGTTCTAATGTTTATGTAGAATATTATAATTCAGAATTACAAGTTACGGATTATAAGCAGATTCCTACAGAACTTTCTGAGTTTGGTGGATTTTATGATGGTGCAGATGCTTATTATATAGTAAGCGGACAGAGTAATCCATCAGAGTCAGCAGATGTAGAATGTTTCAGAATAACTAAGTACGATAAGTCATGGAACAGAATTACATCTACTGGTTTATATGATTGCAACACAGTTGGACCATTTCAGGCTGGAAGCCTAAGAATGACAGAATCAGATGGATATCTGTTCATAAGAACAAGCCATACTATGTATAAGTCATCAGATGGTTATAATCATCAGGCAAATGTAACGATACAGGTTGATGAGAAGAATATGAATATTACGGATTCATTTACTAAGATTATGAATTCTGCGTATGGTTAAGTAAGCCATTCATTTAATCAGTTTATTAAAACAGATGGTAATCATCTTGTTGCTGTAGACCATGGCGATGCTTATCCAAGAAGTATAGCACTTATAGAGTATCCAACAGATTTTACTACTGGTCAGTTTATTTCCAATATGGACTATTGGGGAGATAATTGCAAGTGTACATCTTTACTTAATATAGCTGGTACTACAGGTGATAATACAACTAATGCATCAGTTGGTGGTTTTGAAGTGACAGACAGCGCATATATAGTTGCAGCTTCTTCTATAGACCAGGATAATAATGGTAAACTCAGAAATATATGCATACTTTCAAAGTCTAAAGCCGATGGAAATACTAAGATAAACTGGATTACAGATTATACAGGTGATGATTATTCAGCAACAACACCACATCTTGTTAAGATGGCTGATAACAGATACTTAGTTCTCTGGTGCAAGAGAAGCGATAGAGAGGGTACTGTATATTATACATTTGTAGATAATAATGGTAATCAGACTGATAAGATAAGAACTATGACGGGTAAGCTGTCACAGTGCGAGCCAGTTATGTATGGTGATATGGCTATATGGTATACAAGCGATGAGGATAGTGTAAGTTTTCATGGTATATTCAAGGATGGTTCAGCTTATGGAACAGAAAGAGGTCTGCTGCAGGAAGCTGATGGAACATGGAAGTACTATGTTAATGATGAAGTTGATTATGATTATACAGGACTTGCCAACAATGAATATGGCTGGTTTTACGTTAAAAATGGCGTATTAGATTGGAGCTACACAGGACTTGCCCAGAATGAGTATGGCTGGTTTTACGTTAACAATGGTGTGTTAGACTGGAGCTATACAGGACTTGCCCAGAACGAATATGGCTGGTTCTATGTTAACAATGGTGTATTAGATTGGAGTTATACAGGACTTGCAGAATATGCAGGAAACTGGTTTTATGTTTCAGGTGGCATATTAGACTGGGGTTATACAGGGCTTGCAGAATATGCAGGAAACTGGTTCTATGTTTCAGGTGGCATAGTTAACTGGAACTATACAGGACTTGTAGAGTATGCAGGAAACTGGTTCTATGTTTCAGGTGGTATAGTTGACTGGAGTTATACAGGAACTGCAAGTAATGAATACGGTACATTTTATATAAAGAAAGGTGTACTCGATTGGAGTTATACAGGACTTGTATATAGTAAAGATGGCACAGCTTATATAGTGAACGGCATTCTTGATAAGGACTATACAGGTGTAGTAGAGGATAGTGCAGGTGTTCTCTGGTATGTTGAAAATGGTATGGTTAATAAAGAATATAATGGTTATGTAAAGAGTGATGATGTTACATATAAAGTAATAAATGGTATTGCAGTTAAGCATAATCATTTATATACATCTGAAGTAACTAAAAAGGCAACATGTACTGAGGATGGTGAAAAGACATATACATGCTCAATATGTAATGATACTTACACAGAATCTATAGAAAAGACAGGTCATAAGTATGTAGATACAGTAGTTGAGCCAACAGATACAGAAAAAGGTTATACAGAGCACACATGCTCAGTATGTGGAGATACATACAGGGATAATTACACTGATGTAATAGTTCCGGAATATGAAGACGTAGATATTACAGAGGATAACTGGAAGGATTACTTATATGTATATGAATGTATAGTACCTGAATATGATGCTGATGGTATAGCTAATCTTACATATTACTGCAGATTAGCTGTAAAGCCAGAGATAATGGAAAAACTTAACCCAGGGGAATATACTACAATAACATATGACATTAATTGCTTTGTTAATAGGAATTCAACTATATCATATGATTTTTCATCAGGTGAGGAAGAGTATATTGTAGATGAAGGCTGGACTAAGAAGAGAAATTTATTGGGTTCAATAGAAAATGAAACAGGAAAAATCAATATTGGCGGTTCTAACTCTGATTATAGCTATATATATCATACATACAAGGATGTAGATGATAAGGCTATGTCAGGTGATATTACTATGAACACAGTAAATACCTATATCCTGGAAATGGCTAGTGTAACAGGAAAGTTATCAGTAAGAAGCAACTAATTATATTAAGTGGTTTATTACGATATAAGAAGTTACAGCTCAAGTTAAGAACGTATGATATTCATAATCTGCGTGAAAATATAATATAGTATAAAGATATATAATACAAATATTAAAAATACGTCAGAATGGTATAAAAGCTGATTTCTGGCGTATTTTTTGTTTACTTAATTGTTTATATATAATATACTATATCTAAAATTAGATTTACTTGTAACCGTGAACAGTATATATAATTATATTTGAACAAAATATGATAAAGTAATACACGCAATATTACAATCAGGTAAGATTATGTGTAATATTTGCCGATATAATATATGATAGGGCTTTAAATTTGTGAACCGCATAATATTATGATGTTGGGGTGAAAGCCACAACTATGAGCAGGTGTATGTGGGTGAATGACCTTGTGACCATGGTATCATATATTGGGATACAAAAAGACAAGTATATATTAATCATAATACGAAAAGGAGGAAGTATATGGAAAGAAACTATTTCAAAAGAATAGCTTCGGCATTTTTAAGTGTAATGCTTGTGCTTACATCAGTAAGTATAGCACCGGCTGCACAGGTGTCTGATACAGTGCAGACACAGAGTGTATCAACCCGCAAATACGCTAACATAGTTGTATTTGTAGATTTTAAGGATACAACACATGAACACGAAAAAACTGAACTAGGGAAGTGTTATAAGGAAGACCCTAAAATCACAGAATATTTCGAGGGGGATGAGGAGCACCCAAGAGCGCTTAAGCAGTATGTTTCTAACATTTCTTATGGGCAGCTTAATGTCCAGAATATTATTCCACAGTATGACAGTGAGAATAATAAGATAGAACCATATGTGTTAAGCAATGACGTATCATATTATGGGGACAGGACTGTTGGAACTTCAGGACCAGCCCTCGGAGATACAAGAATGGTTAAGGAGATTTCTGAATTACTTGCTAAAGACAGCAGATTTCCTAAGGATGCAATAGTAGATTATGATGGTGATGGATGTGTTGATAATCTTATGATTGTAACAGCCTGTGAAAAGGGTAATTCTAATTCACAGATGTATGGACATAAGTCAACATATGCAGGAACAGATGAGATTAATTCCAAGAAAATAGGCAGTTATACGGTTATTCCAGAGGGTTTAGCATATTTCGGATTAAGTGAAACCGGCGTTGTCATACATGAATTTATGCATACGCTTGGATATCCAGACCTTTATGTTAATACTAATGTTTCTGGTGTTGTACCAGTAGGCCAGTGGGATATTATGGCGATGGAATGCAAGTTCCTCCAGTATCCACTGGCATATTTCAGGTCAGCTTATTCAGGCTGGTTTGATATACCGACAGTAACAGAGTCAAAGAAGAATTGTTCAATATATGCAGCTTCTTCTACAACATTTGATACAAGAAATAATCAGGCGGTTATATTAAGAACAGATTATTCATCTAATGAATTCTTTGTTGTTGAATACAGAAAACAGAAGGCTAAATATGATGTTGCTTCTTATGATGATAAGTCATACGAGGGCAAGATATATGGTTCAGGACTTATCATATATAGAATAAACGCCTCTCTTATCGGTGGTAATATGTATGGTCCTCCATATAAGGCATATGTATTCAGGCCAGGTGATTCTATACTTAATGGCTATGAAAAGGCAGATTATACTAACTTAGATAAATCATTCTTATCAGCGGAAAGCGGCCGTACTTCTTATGGAACACATGATAAGAATGCAGGTATAGCTGACAATGCTATTACATATTCAGATGGAACTAACAGCGGAATTGTTATAGAAAATGTAGGCAGTGCTTCTGGCGACACAATAACATTTGATATATCATTTGCAGATGACGGACAGGAAGGTCGCTGGATAACAGAAAGTACGGATACACTTGGACTTTCGCTTAGTGATATAGAAATATATACAGATAGTGAACAGAATAAATATTTTATAGCCAATATAGGTGATGGCTATGGTTATGCGACAAAGGATACAGTATTATTTAAGTATAGTGATGGAGCATGGAGTAAGATTACAGACGGACCTAAGGCTACTAATGATGGAAAGTCTATAGTTACTTACAATGGTGACGTGTATATTTCATATCTTGATACTAATTTTTATGCACATGTAGATAAGTGGAATGGAAGTAGTTGGCAGAATATATATAAAGCCTCAGGTTATTCTGATAATGTATCACTTGTTGCGGGTTCTGAAGGCATATATTTTTCATATACAAGTCAGGATAACAGCAATATTTATGCATATAAGTATGATGGAAATACATTAAAGAATTTATCTGATAATATATTAGCAGGAGCAGTAAGTAGTATGCCGGCTAATGCTGCTATATCTGTAGATGCTGATGAAAATATATTTGTTGAATACAGAGATACAGCTAATAATAGTAATATATATATTAAAAAATATAATCAAATTGATAACAGTTGGAATGCTGTATTAAATGGTTCAATACAGGCTAATGAGGTTGTATTAAGTAATAATAATGGAAAGCTTTATTTGTTTAAGAAAGGAACTGCTTTCGATACAGTAAAAGACAGTTATCTATACAGCCTTGACTATGCCAACTCTGCTAAAGAGTGGACTCAGGTAGGGACTAATAGTATAACAGACAAGGGTGTTAATAACGCAAGTCTGTGCTTTGATGGTGATAATGTATATGTAGGAACTACTGCAAGTGATAACATTACATTTGTAAGTGGACTTGTCGATGGCGAGTGGCAGCAGCTTGGAACTAATGTATCTATTCAGGATATTAGTGGTCTTAATATAAGCTACGGTAATTCTAAGATATATGCGACATATCTTGATAGTGACACTGGTAAAGCAGTTGTTCGTTCTTATGAAGTAAAATCTGCTGATAAGCCGGAGCAGCCGGTAGAGGTTCCTATAACAGAGGTACAGCTTGGCAGAGAAGCGCTTGATATGTATGAAGGAGATACTTTCAAGCTTACAGCAACAGTTCTTCCAGTTAATACAACAGACAGCAAGGACATAAGCTGGAGCAGCAACAATGAAGCAGTTGCAACAGTATCTGAGGATGGAACAGTAACAGCAAAGAGCGTAGGAACAGCTGTAATTACAGCGACAAGCACAAATGGAAAGACAGCAAGCTGTACAGTGACAGTAGAAAAGAAGCTTATACCAATCACAGAGGTAAGTCTTAGTGAGAGCGCAGTAGGAATAATAGAAGGAAATACACATAAGCTTACAGCAACAGTCCTTCCAGAGAATACAACAGATAGTAAGAGCATAAGTTGGAGCAGCAATAATGAAGCTGTAGCAACAGTATCTGAGGATGGAACAATAACAGCTAAGAGTGCCGGAACAGCAGTAATCACAGCAACAAGCTCAAACGGAAAAACAGCAAGCTGTGCGATAACAGTGGAAAAGAAGCTTATACCAATCACAGAAGTTCTTATTGATAAGAGTAGTGCAACGCTTACAGAGGGTGACTCAACAACACTCACAGCAACAGTCCTTCCAGAGAACACAACCGACAGAAAAGATATAAGCTGGAGCAGTAGTAACAACGACATAGCAACAGTAGATACAACAGGACATGTTGAGGCAAAGAAGGCTGGAACAGTTATAATTACAGCGACAAGCTCAAACGGAAAGACCGCAGAATGTACGGTAACAGTAGAAAAGAAGCTTATACCAATCACAGAGGTAAGTCTTAGTGAGAGCGCAGTAGGAATAATAGAAGGAAACACACATAAGCTTACAGCAACAGTCCTTCCAGAGAACACAACCGACAGTAAGAGTGTAAGCTGGAGCAGTAACAATGAAGCAGTTGCAACAGTATCCGAGGATGGAACAATAACAGCCAAGAGTGCCGGAACAGCCGTAATCACAGCAACAAGCACAAACGGAAAGACAGCAGGCTGTACAGTAACAGTAAGCAAGAAAGAGATACCTATTGCAGATGTTGCACTTAACAGGACAAGCGCGACAATTACAGAAGGAGATATATTAAACTTAACAGCAACAGTCCTTCCAGAGAATACAACAGAGTCTAAAAACATAGGCTGGAGTAGCAGCAACAACGATATAGCTACGGTTGACTCAACAGGAAAAGTAACAGCAAAGCAGGCTGGAACAGTTGTAATCACAGCAACAAGTTCAAACGGAAAGACCGCAAGCTGTACAATAACAGTAGAAAAGAAGGAAATACCTATCACAGAAGTTGTTCTTAATAAGACAAGTGCAGCTGTTGATGAGGGTGAAACAATAAAATTAATTGCTACTGTATATCCGGAAAATACAACTAATGGAAAGAGTATTAAATGGAGCAGCAATAATAACACTGTAGTCACAGTTGACCTTATGGGAAATGTAACAGCCAAAAAAGCAGGAACAGCCATAATTACGGCAACAAGTGAAAATGGTGTGAGTGCAAGCTGTACAATAACAGTCAATAAGAAAGATACATATACAGGTTTAAGAGATGTTGATGGTAAGTTGACATATTTTAACAACGGCAATGTAGATACAACATACACAGGTCTTGTGGATTATGAAGATAGTACATATTATGTAAGAAATGGTGTTGTAGACATAACATACACAGGTTTTGCAGATTATGAGGATGACAGATATTATATAAGTGAAGGTGTTGTAGATACAGAATATACAGGTCTTGTTCAGGATGGCGATGACTGGTTATATGTTGAAAATGGCAAGGTTAATTCCGATTATACAGGACTTACTTATTACAATGATGTGTGGTTCTATATAACAAATGGAAAGATAAACTGGGGATATACAGGACTTGTATATTACAATGATATATGGTTCTATGTATCAGGCGGAATGATAGACTGGAATTATGCAGGACTTGTATATTACAACGATGTATGGTTTTATGTATCAGGCGGAATGATTGGCTGGGATTACACAGGTCTTGCATATTTTGCCGATACATGGTTCTATATCTCAAACGGAATGTTAGACTGGAATTATCTTGGACTTACATATTACAATGATATGTGGTTTGTTATTTCAGGAGGAACGATTAACTGGAGTTATATGGGACTTGTATATTATAATGATATATGGTTCTATGTATCAGGAGGTACAATTAACTGGGATTATGAAGGTCTTATATACTACAGGGATACATGGTTCTATGTATCTGGTGGCTGTGTCGACTGGACAACAGCAGTTATAGAGTATAATGGAAATAAATTCTACATACAGGATGGCATGGTAGACTGGAACTTCTCAGGAACAATCGATTATAAAGGTTATACATACCACATTGTTGGCGGAATGGTAGTTTAAAGTATAATCTGTTAAGAAAAGAGGTATGATATGCACAGAAGAAAATTATTAAAAAAAGCATTGGCTGCATTTCTTGCAGTTAATCTTATAGTTACATCTTCATCAATGGCATTTGCCGGAAATAATGATAATAATAGTGCAGATGTGAATTATGAGAATGAAACAACCGATACAGGTTCACGTTATGTTGCAACAGGTTATAGGCAATTAGATGAAGAATATCAGATAATTCCAGATGTTCTCAGTAATGATAATTCTAGTATAGATGGAATGGAGATTACAAAGGCAGCTACATATCCGGCTGCCTATAGAACAGAAAATCTTCCTGCTGTAAGAGACCAGGGAATATATGGTGTATGCTGGTCATTTTCAACAATATCATTAATAGAAACTAATCTTATAAAGAAAAATCTTGCTTCTAGTGATATTGATTTATCAGAATTACATCTTGTGAATTACACATATAACTGTGTTAATGACCCTTTGGGCGGACTTGAAGGCGATGTTAACAAGTTTGATACATCATATGGTTCTGTAATGCAGTATGGTGGCAATGTCGAGATGGCAGCTAACTCACTTCTTGACTGGGAAGGTGCTGTTAATGAGGATGTTGTTCCTTATACTATAGATTATATAAGACAGGTTGAAAATGAGCAGTTAAATGATTCACTTGCATATGGAAAAGATGTTGCACATGTACAGAATTTCTACAGAGTGAACATAACCAGCAGGGATGATGTCAAGAAAGCAGTTATGGATTATGGTG
>UMKE01053009.1_pt1 | contig 20935 bp, 18 predicted proteins | sample 1966231 | NCBI WGS metagenome assembly UMKE01 (sample SAMEA4836168, study PRJEB28245) | human gut metagenome | biome: gut microbiome; material: fecal sample | place: Denmark | collected 2008 | reverse complement strand
CTGTTCATCCGTCCCACCCATTCCATTTGATTCTCAGCCTTCAGCTGCTCGGTGACGCCTTCGGCCTTCTTCATTTGCTCCACGAGCCGGTCAAACATGGCCTGCGCCGACTCGCCGATCTCGGCAAGATGCGGCTCTAGAGTCCCCGTCAGCAGCATCCCTGTGTAGATACCGTCCATGTGCGTGCGCAGATACCGCCTCCGCGCTGCTGCAAATCTGTTTTCCATGCCGCGCCTCCTTCATATACGCATTGTTTTTGGTTTCCCTTCGCGTATATGATAGCCCGGCGCTACACTAGAGTCCAATGTGCAATAATCGGATTTGCAGTCTTGACAACGGGATATATTTATTTTGCACCGGCTATTGATTTGTGCGTTTTTGTGAGTATAATAGATATTGAAATGTGTTTGTCACGAGATGCGCAACCGGTTGAATTATGTGTTTCCCGGCGCGTTGATTATGCTGAAAAGTGCGGAGGTGCGCTATGTTATATCGGAAAATTCAGCCGTATATCGAAAGCTACTTGAAGTCAGACTCCAACAAAGTGCTGATTATCGACGGGGCGCGGCAGATCGGAAAGACCTTTATCATCCGCTACGTCGGGCAGCAGTTCTTTGAGAACTATATCGAGCTGAACTTTGCGGAGGATTATAACGGTCCACGGCTGTTTGAGCAGGTCCGCACCGTCAAGGACTTCTATTTCCAAGTCAGTACCATCGCCGGCGAGCGAATGGGAGAGAAGAAAAACACGCTGATTTTCCTTGATGAGATCCAGGCATATCCGCACCTGCTGACCATGCTCAAGTTTTTAAAGCAGGACGACAGGTTTACCTATATCGCCAGCGGGTCGCTGCTCGGTGTGACCTTGAAGAAGACCACCTCGATCCCCATCGGAAGCATTGAAGTAAAGCGCATGTTCCCGCTGGATTTTGAGGAGTTTCTGCTGGCAAACGGGTTTAATCAGTTCGCCATCGATATGATGCATGAGAAGTTCCTTGCCGGTGAGAGCCTGGATGCAGCTATGCACGGGAAGGTGATGGACCTCTTCAAGAAATATCTGTTGATTGGCGGGCTGCCCGACGCCGTGAACTCCTTTATTGCAGACACCAACATCATAAAGGTCAGGACGATCCATCGGGATATCCGCGCGTTCTATGCTGATGACGCGTCGAAGTACGAGGCGGACAATAACAAGAAGCTGAAGATCCGCAGGATCTACGATATGATCCCCTCCAATCTGGAGAGCAAGAAGAAACGGGTGGTCTTTCAGGATATCGAGGACAAGCGAGGCAAGCGTTTTTCCGACTATCAGGATGAGTTTGAATATCTGATCTCCGCGGGAATCGCCCTGGACGTCAACGCGATCACTACCCCAGTCTTTCCCCTAACACAGTCTGTCGGCAAAAACCTGCTCAAGCTCTATTTGAACGACGTAGGCCTTTTGACGGACGTTTTGTACGGCAGCAATATACGTGCGATCCTGGACGATGAGACGGGGATCAATCTCGGCTCTGTGTATGAAAGCGTGGTGGCCCAGGAGCTGGCCGCGCACGGCTACAAGCTGTTCTATTACGATAACCGCAGCAAGGGCGAGGTGGATTATCTGATCGACGATTACGACAGCCTCTCCGCCATCCCCATCGAGGTCAAATCCGGCAAGGACTACACCGTCCACAGCGCGCTGAGCACTTTTATAAAGAACGACGATTATCACGTGAAAAAGGCGTTCGTTCTGTCCAATACCCGCGAGATCACGACGAACGGTAAGATCACGTATCTGCCGATCTATGATGTGATGTTTTTGCAGAACAATTCTTGATTTCCTATTTGGATATTGATCCCCCAAATTAATGTAGGTGAAAGCGTAATGACAGATAGAGAACTGAAAACCTTAAAGGACAACCTCTGGCATGCGGCGGACGTGCTGCGTTCCGGTGCGCATTTGGCGGCGAACAAATACGGTCAGCCGATCCTCGGCCTGATCTTCCTTCGCTATGCGGATATTCTGTTCAAGCAGCACAAGGATGAGATCGACGCGGAGTATACCAAGCGGCTCGGCACCCGCATGGAGAAAACCAGCAAGGAGATCGCGGTCGAAAAGTGCGGCTTCTTCCTCCCAGAGTGCGCCTATTATGACTTTATTAATGACGCGCCGGACACAGCGGAGAAGGCCGATCTGGTGAAAAAGGCCATGGAGGCCATCGAGCGGGAAAATCCCAAGATGGAGGGTGTGCTGCCCAAGGAGGTCTACGCCCAACTCGTGCCGGAGGAGGAGCCGGAGCTGCTCTCCAACATCGTCCGCATTTTCAAGGATATCCCCGAAAACTGCACCGTGGACATCTTTGGCGAGATCTATGAATACTTCCTCGGCAACTTTGCCCTGGCGGAGGGTAAGGACGGCGGAACCTTCTATACGCCGGCCACCGTCGTGCGCTATATGGTGGAGGTGCTGGACCCGCAGCCCGGTGACAAGAAGTTCCTCGACCCCGCCTGCGGTTCCGGCGGCATGTTTGTCCAGGCAGCGCGGTATATGCACACCCACAATGCCAGCGAAGCGGAGCAGATGAAGTTCCGCTGTTACGGCGTGGAGAAGGAGCCGGACACGGTCAAGCTGGCAAAGATGAATCTGCTGCTCAACAATGTGCGCGGTGACATCACGGAGGCAAATTCCTTCTACTCCGATCCCTACAACGCTTTCGGCGCCTTCGATTACGTCATGGCAAATCCGCCGTTCAACGTGGACGAGGTCTCCTTTGACCGTGTCAGCGGTGATGCGCGCTTCAATACCTACGGCGTTCCCCGCAACTCCACCAAGTCGGCGAAAAAAGCCTCCGACAAGAAAGAAACGGTTCCCAACGCCAACTACCTGTGGATCGGCTACTTTGCCACGGCCCTGAATGAGCACGGCAAGGCGGCGCTGGTCATGGCAAACTCTGCCTCCGACGCAGGCAAGAGCGAGCACGAGATCCGCAAAAAGATGATCGAAGAGGGCATCATCAGCCAGATGGTGACGCTGCCCTCCAATATGTTCTCCTCTGTTACCCTGCCTGCCACGCTCTGGTTCTTTGATAAACACAAGCCGCAGACGGAGAAGAAAGACGAAATTCTGTTCATCGACGCCAGAAACACCTTCATACAGGTGGACCGGGCGCACCGCAAATTCAGTGATGAACAGATCAAGAATCTTGGCATCATTACCCGCCTCTATCAGGGCGACACAGAAGCGTATGCCGCGCTCCTTGTGGAGTATCGGGAGGCATTGGCGGCTGCTCCGGAAGCTGCTGAGGATAAGGAAACCAAGACGAAGGCCTACTGGCAGGCCCAGATCGACTGGCTGACCGAGCGATTCCCCGACGGCGAATACCGGGATGTGATCGGCCTGTGCAAGGCGGCGAAGCTGGACGGCGAGGACGGCATCATCGATCAGGACTATTCCCTCAACGCCGGACGCTATGTGGGCGTGGTCATCGAGGACGACGGCATGACCGAGGCGCAGTTCAAAGAGACTATGCTGGGCTTGAATGCGGAGTTTGAAGCTTTGAATGAGGAAGCGAAGAAGCTAGAAGCGCAGATATCGTTGAACCTGAGAGGTTTGTTTACAAATGAGTGATTTTACTTCTCCTTGGCAGGGGTATGATTTTTCAGGGTTGAGTGCGGCTCTTTCTCGAATACAAGAGATTACCCGACCTGCACTGGAGGCATTGCAGAATATTCAATCCACACTGCAACCTATTGTTGAGGCGCTTGAACAGTATAAGCCAAAAGTAGCAGAGATTGGACAAGCTCTTTTGCAAGCCTCCCGTCGTTTTTCTGCGATTAGAAAAATGGGAGATGCGCAGTTTGTCTTTTGGGACTATATGACTGAGGAATATGTCGATGCAATTGTAGATTCAGAAAACATCAACAAAACACTTCGAGAACAAATGATCCGGGAGAGGTTTTCCAAGGTATATAGAACTATTGACAAGACCCTTTCTTCCGCAGTAATGCATAAGCATAAGCGACTCTATTCTCAATCTGTAAAAGCATTTCGCAATGGTGGTAATGACCTGGCAGTTACGGGTTTCACTTCCGTTTTTGATGGTTTACTTGCTGATACTTCCGGTAATCCCACATCAAGGCTTGGGCCGCGCATAAACGCAATTAAGCAGAAACTCGATAATGACGAGCTTCTCAATTATGATGAATATGCCACGATAACGCTGGCTATGACATTAGAGAAAACATTGGATTCTTTTTCTGCACCTTCTGACTTCAAAGGAAAAGAGCCAAAGGGTCTTAATCGTCATTGGATTGCACATGGTCGTTCTACACGGAAGAAAACGAAGTTAGATTGTGTCAAAATGATAAACCTTATTTATGGCTTGCTGTTGATAGGAGATCTTGAATCTACGGCATCGTCAAATTCTTCTTGTGAAAATGGTGTGTGAATATGGTAGAGTATTCGGAATACAGATTAGGATTACTTTGCAAGCGCTTTTCGAGTGGCAAAGGGATTTCTGCTGATTTGATAAACGAGACCGGTAAGTATCCCGTTATTGGTGGAAATGGTTTGCGTGGGTACACCGACACCTATAATTTCGATGGTGAGTGTGCTGTTATTGGACGGCAAGGGGCATATTGTGGCAATGTTCAGTTCTTTTCTGGAAAAGGATATATGACAGAACACGCGGTTGTTACCCAACCAAATAGTGCCAACAATGCCAAATATCTTACTTATAAGTTGAGCGGCTTATCATTGGGGCGCTTTTCCGGGCAAGCTGCTCAGCCGGGCCTTTCAGTAACGAAACTTGCTCGATTGAGAATCGAAATGCCGCCGAAATGGTATCAAGACAGGGTTGCGGGTATCCTCTCAGCCTATGACAACCTGATCGAAGTCAACAACAAGAGGGTCAAAGTGCTGGAGCTGATGGCGGAAAACCTGTATAAGGAGTGGTTTGTCCGCTTCCGCTTCCCCGGACATGAGAAGGCAGATTTTGAAAATGGTATCCCGAAGGGGTGGAGACGCGGGCGTATTTCCGAGTTTTATACTACATCTTCAGGCGGAACACCAAGTCGGGAGCTTGATGAGTACTACGTTGACGGTACAATCCCATGGATTAAAACAGGTGAGCTTCAGGATTGCCTCCTCATTGATACGGAAGAAAGGATTACAGAAGTTGCAGTTAAAAAGTCTTCCGCCAAGTTCTTTCCCAAAGATAGCGTACTTATGGCGATGTACGGGGTGAACATTGGTATGCTGGCGTATTCAACGATGGATGCAACATGTAATCAAGCTTGCTGCGTATTTCGTGATAAAGGTAATATCAGTACAAAACACTATTTATTCCAGTGCCTGAAGTCTATAAGAGATTACTTGCTTTTGATCAGCTTCGGGGCAGCACAACAGAATCTGAGCCAGGATTTAATAAAGCGAGTCAGAATCGTTATGCCAGACGAGGAAACAGTGATTCGTTTCGAGCAAAAGATTGAACCACTGTATAATGAGATAAAGCATCTGTTAAAAGCAAATGCCTGTTTAATTCGCCAGCGTGATCTGCTTCTCCCGCGTCTGATGAGCGGAAAGATTGAGGTGTAAAAATGTCCACTTTTTCTGAACGATATGGGTATGTGGTAAAGCCTTTGCAGTTGGAAAGCATGACCATAGAATTAAGAAACAGGATTTGGAATATTTACAGATGTGAAATCTGTAATGATATTGCAGTTATCGATTCTCACTATCTCGAAGAAATAATGGATGCATGTGGGCTTTCGTATACCAGCGTTTATGATAATGCTGATTTGGATAAAAATCTTGCTGTTTTTCGGAAATGGTATGATCAGGCAGAATGGTATCGAATCTATGATTTCGTTGAAATATATCTCGCATTTCTCCCGACGAAAGACCTCAGTGATGCAATAGATAACTTTAATGGTGTTCTATCGGCTGAGAATGCTGGATACAGAGTAATCGGAAGACAAGTAGTCCCCATTACAAATGAGTACGAAATAAAGTGTATCGAACAGGCACAACAAACCCCTTATAACAGTATAAATGTACATTTAAAAAAGGCAACAGAGCTTTTTTCACGAAGGCCCCTACCTGATTACGAAAACTCAATTAAGGAGTCGATCAGTGCAGTTGAGGCAGTTTGCAGCATTATTACTGGATTGTCCGGTAAGAATGCAACTCTAGGGAAAACAATAAAAAAGCTTAAAGACTACGGAGTGCATATCCACCCGTCAATGGAAAACGCGTTTTCATCTATGTACGGGTATACTTCAGACGAGGACGGAATCCGTCATGGAGGCATTGATTTCAAATGGGCGCCCGCCGAAGACGCAAAATACATGCTGGTTTCCTGTTCGGCGTTTGTAAACTACTTGATTGAGAAGTGGAGCAAAGCAGCGAAAAATCAGGACAATTCGGAGGTGTAATCATGTTTGCCGCCAGTACATACGAAGAAATAGAGCGTATCGAAAGCCAAGTTGAAAACATGGAAATTGTCGTTTTCCTTTTCGCTCGTCCAACGGAAGAAAAAATCTTAAAGGAATTTGAGTATATCCATTACAATTCTGCAAAATACTGCTCTATTTATGCTATCGGGTACACTGATGATTTTGCCAAGGCAGAAGACCAGACTTATAGGAAAGTCGATGCGATGATGCAGCGGGACTGGTATTTCAGTACAAAGGCCTTTACTGAATTCAAGGAAAAACTGCAAGACCGTATTCGGTGGAACTATTCCGGTGAAACGGAAGTACTCGTCTTGCAGAACAATCCTGGGCAAAAGAATGTTCTAAACTTCCAGAACTATGTTGCGATTAATGTAAATAAGGGCATCCGAGAGGAATATATTGATTCTTTTCAAAGCTTCATGGAGTCCCTGATAAGAAGTTCCAAGCGCAGGGTTACGGCAAAGGAAGCTATTCGGGACGTCCGAAATTCGAGAATCAGCGTCAAGGATATACTCGCCGGAGCTATCGATGATTGCAAGAAAGTTCCTACGCCGGTAAAAGAGATAGCAAAAGACAGGTTGTTTTATCGCTGTGCAAATACAATGCAGTAGTATAGTCCGGCAAATATATTTTAGAAATAGAGGCAAGCTGTTATGAAACGCATTCCCTTTTCTCAAGTTTTGAAAACTGCGGCCATAGATATTCGTAGAGAGTATGACCGTCTATATGGAATGTTTTGTGTACAGAAGTTTCAAGATATGGTGGGAGCAGGATCTTCGTTGAAGGATTACTGTGCGACATATTTTGTTCGGCTTCCCTTTCGCGGTACATGCGTATCTTTAGATGACTTTGATGATTTTTATGGATATAGCTTTGAAAAGAATCCTTCTACCTTTGACATAGAGTATTTAGTGTCTTTTTGTGAGTATTCATATAATCTCGCCATCTACAATCAAAATACCATCTATGGCGGTGGTATAGTCGGAATTGGTGACCCAATGCAGTTCTATGTCCAGCAAGTGCTGACGGTTATCGAGACCATAGGGTATATGCCAAATAATCAAAACGGTATTACTGATTTTGTCCCCAAAGACCAGGCGGCGATTTCTGCCGCGGAGATAGTTGATCCTGCGTTGTCGTACAGGATTATTGAATACAACCATCACTCGATGAAGGGTGATCTCGAAAGAAAAAAGGCTACACTGATTGCGCTGGCAGACAAGTTAGAACCAAAGAGAGCAAAACTAAAGCAAGTTAGCGGCTCGTTGGAATCAGATTTGTTCTATCTTCTGAATAGTGTAAATGTACGACATAATAACGCAGATCAAGTTGGTAAGAACTATATTCATTTCGTGGCAGATATGAAAGATGGCGACATCGAACAATGGTATGACGATATGTACCAAATGTGCCTGCTGGCATTCCTGGAGTTGGATCATCTGGAGCGCAAAGAGCGCGTAAAGAAATTAAAAGAGGACATTCAAAAGAACGGATAATATAGGTGGTGACTACAATGCGCAACTTCATATCCGAAGACGATATTGAACAGGCGATCCTGCAAAAGTTGGAGGGTGACCCGTTCCAATATGGTATTCTGCGCTGTGACCCTTCTCCGGACAAGCGCGAGCTGCTGCCGGATGGGACTGGACGAAGCAGCAAGAAAGAATGCGTACTCCCGCTTATTCTGCGGGAGGCCTTGGCGCGCCTAAATCCAGATATACCCGGCGAAAAGCTGGAGGAGATCGCCCGCGACCTCTGCCGGGATTTCAGCGCCACGGATATGACGGCCACCAATTACAAGTACTACAACCAGATCCGCAACGGCATCAAAATCAGCCTCCGCCGCAACGGCAAAGAGGATTTTGATTTTGTGAAGCTGGTCGATTTTGACCGCCCGGAGAACAACACCTTCACCGCCGTTTCCCAGATGTGGATACAAGGACGCGTCTACTGGCGTCGCCCGGACGTGCTGATTTTTATCAACGGCCTGCCCATGGTGTTTGTTGAGCTGAAAAACAGCATCGTCAAGGTGGAGGAGGCCTATAACGACAACCTGAAGAACTACCTGCGGGATATCCCGAACCTGTTTGCGTTCAATCAGATCTGCGTGCTGTCCAATGGGCTGGAGACACGGCTCGGCGCGTTCAACGCCACCTACAATCATTTCTTTGAGTGGCTGAAGGTTAACTCCGAGAAGGAACGGCCTGACCGTCAGGCGTTGAAGGAAGCCGGTACGGTGGGAGAAAGCTCGGTCCGCTATTTCATCGACGGCCTGCTGCGGAAAGATCGTCTGGTGGATTACATCGAAAACTTTATCATGTTCCGCAACCAGAAGAACAAGATCATTGCCAAAAACCATCAGTATTTCGGCGTGAACAATTTGATGGAATCGGTGAAGAATCGGGCGGAGCTGCAGGGCAAGCTGGGCGTTTTCTGGCACACCCAGGGCTCCGGCAAGTCCTTTTCCATGGTGTTCTTTGCCCGCAAGGTTCGGCGCAAGATCCCGGGCAATTTCACATTCCTGATCATCACCGATCGCGAAGATCTTGATGACCAGATCCATAAGAATTTCGTAAAGACGGAAGTGATTGGGCAGAAAGAGGAATGTCAGCCCAAGAACGGCAAACAGTTGCGGGACTATCTGCAGACCAACAAATCCTTCATTTTCACTCTGATCCACAAGTTCCGCTATGACAAGGGCAAAAAGTACCCGGTGCTCTCCACCCGGGACGATATCATCGTGCTGGTGGATGAAGCGCACCGGACACAGTACAAGGATCTGGCGGAGAACATGCGCACGGCCTTGCCCAATGCCAACTATATCGCCTTTACTGGCACCCCGCTGCTGGGCAGCAAGCGCTTGACCAACCAGTGGTTCGGGAACTATGTGTCAGAGTATAACTTCGCCCAGTCGGTGGAGGACGGCTCCACGGTGCCGCTGTTCTATTCCCGCCGTGTACCGGAGGTCGGGCTGGAAAATGACTTTCTGGACGACGATGTGGTGGACATCATCGAGGAGGAAAACCTGAACGAGGACGAGACCCGCTTGCTGGAAAACTCCTCCTCTCGGATTTTGGAGGTCATCAAGAGGGAGGATCGCATTGATAAGATCGCCCAGGATATTGCTCATCATTTCCCGCGCCGCGGTTTCCTTGGGAAGGGCATGGTCGTCTCCGTCGATAAGTATACGACGGTGAAGATGTACGACAAGGTGCAGCATTACTGGGCGATTGAGAAGCAGAAGATCATGCAGGAGCGCAACAGCGCCGCCACCAAAGAACAGCGCGATGAGCTGACGCGCATCCTCAATTACATGAACCGTGTGGAAATGGCGGTCATCGTCTCTGAGGAAGCCGATGAGAATGAGAAGTTCCAGAAGCAGGGGCTCGACATTTCCATGCACCGGCAGAAGATGAACGCTGTCACGCCGGAAGGCCTGGATATTGAGGACCGCTTCAAAGATCCCGATGATCCCTTGCAGCTTGTGTTTGTCTGTGCCATGTGGCTGACCGGTTTCGATGTGGAGAACCTGTCCACGCTCTATCTGGACAAACCGATGAAGGGGCACACGCTCATGCAGGCCATCGCCCGCGCCAACCGCGTGTATCCCGGCAAGCCCTGCGGCATCATCGTGGACTACGTCAATGTGTTCAAGTATATGCAGAAAGCCTTGACGGAGTACGCGGCCGGTGATGACGGTACGGAGTTCCCGGCGAAGGACATTGACCAACTGATTGTCCTGCTCAACAGTGCTGTCGATGAAGCGGATGATTTTCTGCTAAGCCTTGGCATTGATATCGGTGCAATCGTAGCAGAGGCATCCACTCTTGATCGGCTGGATCTGCTGCGGGAAGCCTACAATACGATCATTTCCAACGATGAAAACAAGGACAAATTCAAGGTGATCCTGAACACGCTGATGAATCTCTACGAGGCATCGCGTCCGGAGATCTTTGAGAAGAACTGGCAGAATGAAAAGTTTTCGCCGCTGGCATATCTGTACGGGCTTTTCTGCCATACCATTGACGACGAAAAGATCAATCGCGCCCGGCTGCGTATGGCACAAGTTCTGGACACCAGCGTTTCCTCGCAGAAAGCAGAGGATAACGACGCCGGGCTTGTCATTCACCAGGGGAAGGTCATCGACCTTTCCAAGGTGGATGTGGAGGAGCTAAAGAAGGAGATCAAGGTCGCCAAGTACAAGGCCGTGGAGATCGACGATCTGAAGGCGTTTATCGAGCAGGCACTGCAGCAAATGCTGAATCGTAATTGTACGAGACAGAAGTTTTCTCAGCGCTTCCGCAATATCATTGATCGCTATAACGCCGGCGGGTCGGAGAATGAAGACTACTACGAGCAGCTGCTCCAATTGATCGAAGATCTGAAAGCGGAGGACAAGCGGCCGGAGGCCGAGGGGCTGTCGGAAGAGGAACTGGAAATCTTCGATTTGCTGATTGCCGGAAAGAAACTTACAAAGGCGGAGGAGCAGAAGGTGAAGCTATCCGCGAAGAATCTTTTTAAGAAGCTTTCCGAGGAGAAGTCGGAGCTGATGGTTGTGGATTGGTACAAGGACGAACAGCCGCGCGCAAAGGTAAAAACGGCGATTGAAAAGTCGCTGGATGCAGACTTACCCATTTCATACGACAAAGCGACATTTACCGCGAAAATCGATCTTCTGTTAACGCACTTTGTAGATATGGCTGTCCAGGGCTACGGCTGGGTAGCGGCATAAGGGAGATGAAAAAATGGAAAAGGCAGGCGTGATTTACATACTGACCAACCCATCCTTCCCGGAATATGTGAAGATCGGGTATGCGAACGATATCGACAAGCGGCTGCAGCAGCTCAATCGGAGTGAGTGCATTCCCTTTGCATTCCGGGTTTATGCGACGTATGAGGTCAACTCCCGGCTTTCTGATCTGAAAATTCACAGTATTATCGACAAGCTGAACCCCAACCTGCGTTCCATCGAAAACTTCAACGGGAAACAACGCGTGCGTGAGTTCTACGCCATGTCGCCGGAGGACGCCTATTCCATCCTGGAGGCTATCGCAGAGATCCACGGCTGCGCGGATAAGCTGAAACGGATCGCCATGGACGAGGCTCAGAAGAAGGCAGAGGAAACCGCCCAGGAGATCGACGCCGAGCACAAAGAGCGCCAGTCGCCCTTCCGCTTTTCTATGTGTAATATCCAGCCCGGCGAAGAGATCGAATACTGCAATAACCCGGAGATCAAGTGTACCGTTGTAGATGATAAGACAGTTAGCTATCAAGGGCAGAGCTATTCGCTTTCTTCTTTAGCCCAGCTTCTCACTGGCAGCAAATACTCCGTCGCCGGCCCCCGCTATTTCAAATACAAGGGAGAATGGCTGAACGATATCCGGCACCGGCTGGAAGGATAGTGTCAAGGCATTGAATTCTCATTGTCAATTATAAGGAGACACCGCTATGGACATGTTTGATGGATTTGTATTCTTGGAAGAAAAGAAAAAGTCTCTCATACCGATTCTGTGTCAATATGATTTTCTCTCCGCCTTGACAGCAGCATTCTCAATAACATCATGGCGGAAAAATCGAGGCGCTCAGGAAAGTTGCTTGGCGTTGAACTCCGCAATGGTAGAGAATACAGAATGGGGCCGCAAAACCATATTTACACCTAATGATTTGGAAGAGTTTTTTCAGTTACTATATCCTATTCTTAAGACAACACCATATGATGATCCAGTTCTCCCTGATTTTGGAGAGATTAAGTTAAACTATCGGTCAAAGTATTATTCAGTAATCACTGGAACCGGACATACAGCCCCTATCTTTTCAGCACTTCAGTTTTTGGAGAAAATCAGCGAGTCAGCATGCATGGATGCATATACCGATAGCCTACTCTGTTATAGCGATTACTGCATAGACTTTTTGAAAGCCAAAAACACTCCAATAAATGAAGATTTTTCATTACATCCTCAATTTGAATCACCAACTTTCGATTATTATGAAAATGTAAAGGACTTTATGACTGAAGAAAAGTGGACTGGACTGGGTACGCCATTGCTTTCAATGCTTGCTGCAGAAAGCAATGAGATTGTACGAAGTCATTTCTTCAGTTTTAATGATCACTACTATCCGTTGTTTAATCCCTCGCTTGTGATCGATTACCAAACAAAAATTCTTCTGACTCGTCCAGATAGGGAGCTCCACAGTATTGTCATTTCATCTTTGGCGGATAAGCTGGCCTCTATTTATGATTCTCATGATATAAAGACGGACTATACTATTAGGAAGCCCTTGTTGCTTGACAATAAGCAACCACTTTTAGATAACAAAAAAAGTTTTGCATATTTGGAAGACAGCAACTTGATAGTTTTCCTTGATTGTGGCAATGAGCACAGAATTGAGGAAGAGATCTCGGCTATCTACAAGGCGCATACTGAGGATGGCTTAAGCATTGTAGATTTAGAAGCCAGAATACCAGGAAAAGGCTATAAAGCATATCATGTCGATAAAGAATGTAAGTTAAGCATCATTTGCTTCGATGAGCATATTAATGTCGATCAACCTAGAATTGTTTTGCGAGGGAGAGAGGAAAAGCGAATCTACACAGCTATTGATTTGATGTACATGCTCATGTTTTCTTCTGAAGTATCTCAGATTGCTGAGTTTGATTCAGATGAGAAGAATAGTGAATCCCAAGTTCTTTCTTGGGGAGGAGCCTCGGATTATTTTACTGTGTTTTTAAGTGAAAAAGGATTCATATCTAAGGGCGCTATAGAGTATAGTAATGTTTATTCTGAGGTAGACACATCCGCTGCCCATATTTTTTCGCATTATCTTGAGCTGGGAGGGGTGTTTCCATTTCACTTGTCCAGTACAATATTTGCTGATCCAGAATGCTGGAATGTCATATGTGATGATAATTCAGTATATCAGTTTACCCGAAAGCTAAAAGCTTTGCCTGGAGGAGCATTGTTCAAATATGACAATGGCTGTTCTGTGTTTTTATCATATAACTTCTTTAGTATTCTTAAGGAATCAAATATCACCCAATCGAGATTAAGCCTTGATATGTTTAGAGCAGTAACTGAAAAGTTCTTTATAGAGTATCATCAAGATTTATCGGCGATACCACCCCTTGCAAATACCTTGGTACAGTTTTGCTGTCACTCTTTGTCCAACCAAAATCCCGAGCATTATGTCTGCTGTCAAAAAGCAAAGGTCTCGTCAAATAAACTAGTTGTAGATTTTGAAGTAAACAGCAGTAAGATTGCAAGTGATATTGCTGAAGCAATAGACCGTTCTGTCGAATACAGCGTCATTGGTGAATTGCTACAACCGTTGGTTTGTCTTTCGAAAGATTCCTATTCGGAGTTGTTCGAAAAGATGGAATTGACCTCCGGTCAAAAGAAGACTTTGGGAACTACAGCCGTCAGAATTGATTATTACTTTAACCCCGATACTTATGAAATTAAGGAAACAGATGTTTCGGAGTTGTCTATACGAAAGCAAATTGCAAAGATATGTGCAGCGGCGGGAGTGCTTCCTGGAACATATGAGCGTAGAGATGCTACGGAGATAGTAAGGAAGATACAAGAAAGTGTTGTTTCCCACTTAGAACAGGCAATAAGAACGCTAGAGCGAGACAGGTTACACATACTTCTTCTTTCCGCGCTGGCTACGGAACAGTTATCAGTTAATCTAAACAGAACAGGAGCAACCCTAACCGAGGATATAGAAGAAGGCGAAAGGATTAAATCATTAGAAAAGTCTACACAGCTAAGCGAAAAGGCAAAAATGTGGAAATCAGCTTTGCTTTATCTCATCGAAACCAATCTCTACTTAGTGAATGAGCGAAAGGAAGAGGCGATAGATAGTAGCAAGCTATCAGAGCTATTATCGTTTGCAAAATGGATTATTTATTTACAGAACAGCTCTGATTTGTGTTTCCATACTGATTCAGATACTAAGTTGATAGTGGAAGACGACTACAGGATAGATGTGGAATTAGGTGAAAACTACTCTCAAACCTTCGAAAAAGAAAGTCAAAGGAGAATTATTGCCGAGCCCTTTAATTTGCGAGGCGATAATACGGATAGAGATTTCTTTGAAAAAGTTGCAAATGCTTTTTATGAAGATTTAGGGGTGCATTTTAAGGTCCTAGAGTCTGTCCTCCATCACTTGTCAGACAGTAGTTTTTCTCATGACAACGTGGAGTTTGACGAGATTGCTCCAAACGTGATAAAGGCAAAAGCAACAGATGTGCTTAACGACTATTTATCTTTCGTAGTTGAAAATGTTCCAGTAGAAGATGTAAAAAGCGCATACGATTTTTTGACGATTGTTCCTGGCCAGCTGAAAACAATTTGTGATACTACACACCCCATTCTTCCAATTTGGGAGAGGGAGAAAAGGAATCATTGCTTTGCAGTCAGACCAATATATATGAGCAACAACGACTACATATATTCACCCATTATTATGGAAGAGGTAAGAAAGCGGTGGATAGAAGGTTTTCTTCAGTTTTACCCACCTTTTGAAATAGGCCTAGAGCGAACATGTACTGCTCTATATGCGTGGAAGAATAATTATGAGCATCTATTCTCTTCAGAGGTTGAAGTGCTATTGAAGGAATCCGGTTGTGAGTATGCCAAACATGACGTTGATTTGAGAAGAGAAGATAGGCGCGGCAATCACCCAACTATAGATGTATTAGGCGATTATGATGTGATCGGGCTCAATACAACTCAAAAAAGGATTTTCATTATCGAGTGCAAAGTCTTACAACCCATAGGATCTGTTTTCGAACATAGTAATCAGCAGAAGAGGTTTTTTACTAAAGAGAAGTTTGACGAGAAATTTCAGAAGCGGATAGATTACTTTTCTAAAGTTGCAATGTCCTTTTTTGCCAATCATGGATACGACACAGAAGGCTTTACAATCAATCCATACATGGTTGTCAACAAAGTGTTTTCGTCGTATTACAAACATGTACAGTTCCCGATAGTGACATTTGACGAGTTGAAGCGAGAAATACAGCTTTGATTTTTCGCTACTTCACCTAAGATCAGGCATCTTAATACCTATCGGGCGGGCAGATTCCCTAAAAATTCGCTTTATTCTCCCTCGTCGAGCGAATAAAGCGAATTTTCGGTGAATATTCGGCGAATTTTCAGTCGCAGAAGCAGTGAATTACACTTTTCAATAGAAAAACAGGTTGAAAAACACACTTTTCGTTTTCTCGCCGCTGAGTTTATCCCGACAAGAAGCTCTCAAACGGGGCGTCGTCGCTCAGGAATGTATCCATCATAAACCGTGCGCCGAGGCGGAAGCCGGTGATGAAGGTGTCCAGCTCGGATTCGCCCATGAATTCGGCGTAGGCGTTGCAGAAGCGAAGGAACAGCGTCTTGTTTTCGTCGGCGAGCTGCTCGGTGAGCTTTTCCTCCAGATCGTTCAGCGAGTCGGAGGCCTTCTTTACAGGGCTTTTCGGGTGATAGCCGTGATCCTGCGGATCGACATTGCCGTAGTACAGCTCCTCGATGATATTTCCCCTCATTGCCCGTCACTCCATTTCTGCAGCTCCCAGAGCCGGTCGATATGGCGACGGGACTTGCGGAGGGTCGAGTTGTGCTCGTCCGAGGAGAGCCAGTCGATCAGATAGCACTTCGGGATCATGTACTTGTGTTGCAGCGCCAGGGCACGGAGCTTTCCGAACCGAATCCACTTGCAGACCGTGTGGCGGTTATAGCCGGTGAATTCCACGATGGCGGACACGTCGATCACGTCCGGGTAGGAGGCGAGCTTGCTCTCATAGTAGCGTCGCGTCTTTTGCGGATCGTTGGGGAGGGGCGGCTGAATGCGGATCTTGTAGGGCTGCACGTCCTCGTTTCCGTATTTATACCAGCTGGTGGGTACGATGTACCGGCTGGGGTTGACCTCCCGGTTGATCATAAAATCGATGACGTCTTTTTTCCTGATGGCGTAGCAGCGGGTTTTCTTCCCGGTGCAGACGTGGGGGATCAGATTGAACTGCAGCAGATAGTGCGCCGTCCGCTTGCTGATGTGGCAGACCTTGCGCATCTGCTCCTTGTTCATGATCTCTGGGTATTGGGCGAGTTCCTTTGCATCGTATGTCATGACGAAGCTCCTTTCCTTTTTTGCGGTCCGAAAGGGTGCTTCATCGGTGCTGTCGGGGTCTCTGTTTTCTTGCCTGATTTCTTGCAAACGCGCAAGAACGGAGGCTTTTTACGCAAGAACGCGGTTTTATTTGAACTTTGGGGCGGTTCGAATCGCCTCTGGCCGATACGGGTCGGAATGTCCGCAACCCCTTGCGGCGTCTGCGTTTCTGCCTCTTAACAAAGTGGCCTGAAACGACCTGCTCCAGACGTGAATCTGCCAAAGTTTTACAACACTCGAAATCAGTTTGGGAGCAATCCCACGAGGGTTCGAATCCCTCCCGCTGCGCCAAAAAACGGCAGATTCATCGGGGTCTGCCGCTTTTCTTTTGCAAAGCTGCGCCTTGCTTTTCACTTTTCCTCCGCCTCCGGCGGCCACACCTCTTTGGCCAGGTTGAACACCGCCCAGCCCTTGGGCCAGCCTGCGTAAAACGCCACATGGGTGATGATGGCGGCGATCTCCTTTCGGGTCACGCCGTGCTCTTTTGCGTTTTGCAGGTGGAACTTCAAGGAGGAGTCCGTGATGCCCTGCGCCATCAAAGCCACCACGGTGATGATGCTTCGAGTCTTCAGGTCAATGTCTTCGTTGTTCCAGTTCTCTCCGAAAAGCACGTCGTCATTGAAGTGCGCAAATTCCGGAGCAAACTCTCCCAGAGCGTTTCTGCCCGTTGTCTGCACGATCTTTTCCCTATGCCTATCCTCTCCAAGCACGGCGCCGCCCAGATCTTTTTTCATTTTTTCCCGATCCATGAGATAAGCCTCCTTTGTAATATTTTCCCGCGCCAGCCGAGCCGGCCGCGCGCAATGTGAAAACTTCTCTGCTTTCCTGCTCAATCGTGTGACGGGCGGTTTTCTGCCGTCCAGTTTTTGGGGTTGGTGTCGTCCGGAGCAAGACCTGCCAGAATTGCTTCGTAGTGCGCCGCCTTGCCGTCCATATATTTCGCCGTGGCTTTTGCCTCCTTCAGCCGTTTATAGGCTTCTTCCCGCTGCTTAAGAATGATGGCATACCTTGCCCGCAGGTTCTCCTCCGATCCCTCCAGCAGGCAAAGGCGGCAATATGCCCGAATGTCTTCGATGGAAGCGCCGCAGCCTTTCAAGCACAGGATGCCCTGCATCCAGTTGACAGATTCCTCATTGAAAACACGCCGGTTGCCGCCATCCCGCCGGCAGGGCAGCAGCCCCTCGTCGGTATAATAGCGCAGCGTATGCTCCGTTACCCCAAACAGTTCCGCCATCTGCTTCATCGTATAGTACATTGCATCCTCCGAAAAAAACTGAAATGCCTCTTGACTTCGTGTTACCCGAACTTGCTACAATCATGATAGCACGGAACAGGCATCTGTGCAATATGAAAACGGAGGATGGGATCATGGAATACCTGACTTTGAATAACGGCATCCGGATGCCGCTTATCGGGTTCGGCACGTTTATGCTGGGCGGAGGAACCTGCACCGAGGCGGTTTCGGCTGCCATTGAAAACGGCTGCCGGATGATCGACACGGCGGAGGCCTACGGCAACGAAAAGGAAGTCGGCAAGGGGATAAAGCAAAGCGGAGTTGCCCGCGAGGAGCTGTTTCTCGTCACAAAGGTGAACTTCAAGTCCTACGAAAACGCCGCTCAGGCAGTCAGGCAGTCCCTGGCCGCTCTGCAGACGGACTATATCGACCTGCTGCTTCTGCACTGGCCGTTTGCCAACTACTACGCGGCGTGGCGGGTTCTGGAGAACCTGTATGCGGAGGGCAGGATCCGCGCCATCGGCGTTTCCAACTTCGAGCCGGATCAGCTCCTTGATCTGATTGCCTATAATAAGGTCGTTCCGGCAGTGAACCAGATCGAAACCAATCTCTACTGCCAGCGCAGTGCCGAAAGACGCTGGATGGACAAAAAGCAGGTGGCGCACATGGCTTATGCGCCGCTGGGACAGGGCAGCCGCGGCGAGATGTTCAGAGAGCCGGCCGTGCTGGCGCTGGCCGAGAGATACGGCAAGACCCCCGCGCAGATCCTGCTGCGCTTTCTGACGCAGAAAGGCATTGCCGTCATTCCGAGGAGCACCAAGCCGGAGCATATCAAAGAAAATCTCGGCCTGTTTGATTTTGCGCTGACCGCCGAGGAGCTGGCGCAGCTTTCCGCGCTGGACAAAAACGAGCCGCTCATCGGTAAGCCGGAAACGCCGGAGCTGGTGGAGTTTTCGCTGACGTGGTAAAAGCGGCAGCAGGATGAAATTGGCATAGCCGGAGTGAAAAGTGACGATTTAAGAGGGAAGAAATAAAAATGGCAAGCATCTTCTGATGCTTGCCATTTTTGGGGAAAAATCACAATTTTGACAGGAACCCTTAAAGGGGGTGCAGCTACGGTTTAGAGGGAGTGCATTGTTTTGCATCCTATTCATTCTTTAATTGCCGCAGCTGCGGCACGATCAGCGCCACGGAGATCACAAACGCGATCCAATCGGCAAAGGGCGTTGCCCACGCGATACCGGAAACGCCGACAGCGCCGTTCAGGAGCAGCATGAACACCACATCCAGACTGCCCTTGCGCAGCAGCGACAGGCAAAGCGGCTGCACCTTCTTGCCGATCGCCTGAAAAACCGTAATAACCATAAAGTTGATCGCCGTAGTCGGACAGGCCAGGCAAATGATCTTCAAAAAGCGTTGCCCGTAGCGGACTGTTTCTGCGTCCGCAATGAAGCAGCGGGAGATGGGCGCTGCCAATGTCCAGAGAAGAACGGCGCCGGCACAGGCAACGAGGAAGCTGTATGCAAACGCCGCCTTGATGGCGGCTTTCATCCGTTTATGATCGCCGGAGGTAAAGTTATAGCCGATCAGCGGCAGCGTTCCCTGCGTCATGCCCTGCGCGATGGCGTAAGCCAGCAGGTCGATCTTCTTGGCAATGCCCATGCCTGCGATGGCGGTATCGGAATAACCCGCGACCATGTGATTGAGCGCCGCAGTTGTTTGATCGAGAAGGTTTTCGGGTTCGGCGTGATGACCGTATTTTTGCGGATGTGATAGAGAAAACCGAGGAAATAACCCATTGCAATCAAGTTGGAAAGCATGGTTGCGATGGCCGCGCCCTCGATGTTCAGCCGAAATGCAAAAATAAAGATCGGGTCGAGGATGATGTTCAGGATGCCGCCGAACCCTGCCGGTTTGGAATAGCCCTCGGCGCGGATAAGGTGTGCCAGCTCCGCGTTCATCACGGTCGGCACGGCGCCGATGCCAATCGTCCAGAAAACGTACTGGCGGCAATATTCCCAGGTGTCCGCACTTGCACCCAGAACCGGAAACAACACCGGCTCCAGCAGGACAACGGCAATTCCATGGAGGAGTGCGGCCACCGCGCCTGTCCAGATGCAGAACGACGCGCAATGCCGCGCCTTTTCCTGATTGCCCATACCGAGGCAGCGGGAAATCAGGCTGGAGCCGCCCAAGCCAAAGAGATTGGCAAAGCCGGTCAGCAGCATGAAGCACGGCATGGCAATGGTCGCCGCCGCCACTTGCAGCGGGTCGTTCAGCTTCCCGATGAAGAATGTGTCCGCCATGTTGTAGACCACGGTGATGAGCTGGCTGATGACCGTGGGGATCGCCAGCGTCAGCACGGCTTTTCGTACCGGCGCGTCAGAGAAAAGCGCCATCCGTTCAGCGTTCATTCCGCGCCGCCTCCTTGTGCAGACCGTCGATGACGCACTGAACGGCAAGGCGGTAGCTTTCTTCCAGATCCACGGGGTAATGGGCGAAATAGCCGGACGCCTCCTGCGAGACAAATCCGTGCATCACGCCGCGCAGGACCCGCTGCCAGTGCATCCGCCGCTCCTCACCGATGGAATAGCCCTGCAAGACCTGCATGGACGGTTCGGCCGTCATGGCTGCGGCGCTCCGCAGCGTTTCGTCCTTGCCCATAGGCATCTGCATGATGAGCTGATAGAGCGCGGCATGGGCTTTGGCAAACGCACGATAGCTCTCCGCCAGTGCCAAAATCGCCGCATCGCCGTCTTTCCCCTCGATGGCGGCAAGCTGCGCCGCCTTCTGGTCATGCAGCGCGGATAAACCAACCTCCGTGAACAGAGCGTCCATGCTCGCAACGTGCGCATAGAGCGACGCCGTTTTCACGCCCAGCTTCTCCGCCAGCGCCCGCATGGAAAACGCAGCTATTCCGTTTTCTTCGATCAGTTCCTTTGAGGCCTCGACCACGGCCTTTTTACTCAAACCTTTATGAAACAATGCGTAAGCCCTCTTCCTAATGTCGTTAGGATTATTGCATCCTTATATCGTTAGGATTGCAAGAGGCAATTTCTTGTGTTTAATTATTCTTAGGAAACGTCTGCTGCTGAAAAGCCT
>UMKE01042692.1_pt1 | contig 21922 bp, 20 predicted proteins | sample 1966231 | NCBI WGS metagenome assembly UMKE01 (sample SAMEA4836168, study PRJEB28245) | human gut metagenome | biome: gut microbiome; material: fecal sample | place: Denmark | collected 2008 | reverse complement strand
TATAATGCAACATTATTAAATATCAATTGATTTGCAACATAATTTTCGGCAATATCGCCTTTGTATATAAATGGTTTATCTAAATATATTTCATTTGTGTTTATTTTTAACATTGTATTAAGTATGCCAATATCTCCCATATATATTTTGAATACATCTTCATTTTTAAATGCCTCTGGTGGTATATTTATGCTATATTAGAGCTTTTTTCATCCCTCTATTTCTCAAATCAATTAAATCATTATATATTTTTCTTTTCATTTACCCGCCTCCTTTACTTATTGTAGTATAAATTAAAAGTTCTGTTAACGGGATTTCACATTTTTCAAGGCACTTTTCGTGTTACTTTTCACATTTTTCAAGGCACTTTTAATATTAATTTTCACATTTTGCATATTTTTGACATTTTTTTAAGAATTACAGTAATTTCCCCTTAATCACAGTTATTGTTACAATTCATATTCATTATATAATATATAAATCACAAATTCTTAAATCGGATTTACATGTATCACTGTCAAATATATCTCATCTATTTCCCTATCAATCTCTTTTTCCAAGTTATTTGCAATCTCATGACTTTGATATGTTGTTAAATTTCCATCTACATATATTGTAAATGAAATTTGATATTTATATCCAACAGGAGTTGAATTAAAGTGTTGAATTTTCTTTACTTCCGGATGTCTATCTATTATTGCTAATACCTTATCTTTATCTTCTTTGTTTATGGATTTGTCCATTAAAACATTATAGCTTTCTATAAATATTTTAATTCCAGTATAGCAAATCCATAATGAAATACCTATACCTACAACTCCATCAAACCATAAAATATGTTTTAAACTTAATAATGCAGCTATTAGGTTAAAAGTTGTAACAACACAATCATTTCTGTGGTCATTTGCATTTGCTTCAATTAGCAAATTATTATGTTTTTTAGATAATGAATGTGTATATATGTATAATCCAAATTTTGTTGCAATTGTCATAATACATACAACAATTAAAAACCAAGAAAAAGTATATCCCTCAGGATTTTTTAATGACTGAACCGAATCAATCAGTAATTTTATTGCCACAAAAATCATAGACAAACTTATTAGTAATGAAAAAATATATTCAGCTTTTCCGTGACCTAAATTATGTGATTCATCACTAGGTTTGCTTGCTATTTTATTTCCTATAAATGTCATACATGACGAAAAAATATCTCCAGCACTATTAACACTATCAGCAATCATTGCCTGACTATTTGTCATAAATCCTATTATCCCTTTTATTATAAGCAAAAAAACATTACCAATGATACCTAAGATACTTGCTTTTTTAGTCGATTTATACCTATCCATTATTTTTATCTCCCCTTTTATTTATATGTTATTTGATTTTTGCTTGTATTAATAATAAAAGGCAAAGGAATATATCCCCCGCCTAAAATTATTTATTTACAAAAACATCGTTTAAAAATTGTTTTATCAATTACATAATTTATATTATGTCTATTTTTACCCATATACCAATCTAAATTTTTAGCTTAAATTGTAAATCACCAAGTTTATCTGTTGTAACATATCCTGGCTGTGCATTTATTACATCTGGGATTCTGTTTACTATCGTTGCACATGTTAGTTCAACTGTTGATGGTCTTGCTACTGTTATTGTTGTATTTGGCTCTCCGTATACAGTCCATTCATTTTTATCATAATCCTCTTTTGAATATACTTTTCCTATACATTCAGATTCTATTGTAATTCCTTCTTCAGTTTCTGTTGTTACTACTGCACTCATTCCTGTTGCATCTCCAGCTTTTACTGTCATTCCTAATGTGCTTGAATATATGTCTTCTTTATTTGTTGTTGGAACTGTTACTTGTGTTTGTGATTTTATTGTTAATCCTAATTTTTCACATAACCAACCATTTGTATTCCACATATATGATGGTAAATAATCACCGCTTTGTATTATTTTATTTCTTTCTTCATCACTTATTTTATCTACTATAGCAACTTGCTTATCAAATTCATCTAATGTAAGCCCTGCTCCATGAGCATTTGCTAATGCTATACCATAGTCTTCTACATTGTAGCTTGTGCTTCCTTTTATTTTTGTTATTTTTTGTGTTGAGCCTGCTATACTTGTTATTAATTGTCCCCAATATATATCTTGATATCCTGAACCAGTTATTGTACAACCAGTTTGTTTTGCTAATTCATCTATTTTTTTAGTTAAATTTGGATTTGAGTTCCATGGAAAGAATGCTTCTTCGCATGTGCTTATTGCATTTATTCCTAATTTTGCACATAACATAAATGGTCCTTCTAGGTCTTTAATTAAACTCATTGTTTCTACAACGCAGATATCTGGTTTTACTTCTTTTAGCATTGCTTCTGCGTCTTCAAATGATGTTACTTTTACATTTTTATTTTCACATCCTATTATTTCACCTATATCTTTTCCTATTACTGCTGGATTTACATCAATTGCGCCTACAACTTCTCCACCTTTTTCATAAACATACCTCATAGTATATTTAGCCATTTTTCCTGTTCCAAATTGAACAACTTTTACTTTGTTTTCCATACTTTTACCTCCTAATAGAATTATTATGTACTGAAATTTTTTCTTTATGTATAGGTAAATAATACCATAAGGATTTTTGTAATTCAAGGATTAAAAAATTTTTTTATATAACAGTTATTATAACTCACAATAGCTAAGTTGTTCCAAAAAAATATTATAATAATTTAATTTTATCTTATTTATTATTCTGAAATTGCAAATTGCAATATTTTTTGTTTTTTATTTTCTTTATTAGGTATTTAGCAAAGTATATTACATAAAATGGACCTATTACTTGTATTAGTATCATTACAAATGAGAAAAATTTTCCTGTTAAGTTGTATATTATTTCTACTGGCGTATTTGGAAAGTTTTTTGATATAAACATAAAGTTTGTTCCTAATATTTCGTTTACTATGTATGATATTAGACTTATTCCTGTTATAAGTGATGCGTAATACTTTATATCACTTAATTTAAGATTTACATAATTTGTTATATTTACTAATACTCCTAAATATAGCATAGTTCCATGAAATATAAAACTTTGCAAACTTATGTAGTGAAACATTGGATATGCTGGTAATGATGTGTTTGGACAAAATAAAAAGAATAATCCTCCTATTATTGCTCCTGTTGAAATAAATACATCTCCTACTTTTTTTAATACACCTTTGCCCCATCCACTTAATAATCCTGCATATAAAATTATGCTACAATAGTATAGTGGAATATAGTTATTTGGATTTACCCAATTTCCTATTGCAAAATTAAATATTATTTTTATTATTTCTAATATCCATAAAATTGTTGTTGATTTTTTTATTATTACTTTTACTTTTTCTTTACTAATATTTTTAGTATTATACAGAGCTATACCAACAATACTTAAAGCTAGTACTAGCAAAATTAAATGTCCAACACTAAAAATACCACATGGTTCATATTCTCCTGGTTTTGAAAAAAACATATAATTCTCCTCATATTATAATATAGGTTTATAAAATTTATTAGGAATTTTATAAACCCATCATTTATTTTGTATTTTTGTATTAAATAGTAATTATAAATTCATTTAATTTAATTGCTTTACTGCTTCTTGCAATTGTAAGTCATTTTCATATGGAATATTTGACATATTTTCCCATTCTGAATCTAAACTTACTTCTATATCAGGTGTAATACCAACTTTATTAATTTTATTATGGTTTGGTGTAAAATACTCTTCTGTTGTAACTTTTAATCCTGAACCATCTGAAAAACTATATACAGTTTGAATTACTCCCTTTCCATATGATTTTGTACCTATAATCTTGTAATTACAGTCATCTCTTAATATTCCTGATAATATTTCTGATGCACTTGCAGTATTTTGATTTATTAAGACAACTACTGGAATTGTAATAGTAGGATTTTCCTTTGACTTTCTTATATCTTCTTTATTATTTTTGTTTGCAGTTATAAGTAACGTTTTTCCCTTTTCAACCATTGTTTCTGCAATATCTAAAGATTCAGTAACTAATCCACCCCCATTATTTCTTAAATCAATTACTAATCCAGTAGGATTATTTTGTTTTAAATTTTCATAAGTTTCTTTAAATTCATTTGCAGTTCCATCATTAAAAGCTGTTATTTTTATATATGCTTTGTTATTTTCAAGCATTTTTGAAGATACTGTTTTTAATTTAACATTACTTCTAGTAATATTAAATTCTTTTTCTTCATTATCTCTAAGAATTGTAATTGATACTGTTGTTCCTTCTTCACCTTTTATTTTACTAGAAACAGCATCTATTTGCTCTCCTGTATATTCAACTCCATCTACTTTCTTTATAATATCTCCAGCCTTAATTCCTTCTTTTTCTGCTATAGATCCTTCAATTACTCCTATTATAAGAATTGAATTATCGGCTGTATTATCTGCCATATATACACCTATTCCAACATAACTACCACTTGTATCTTCCAATAATTCATTCATTTCATCTTTTGTAAGATATTGTGTATATTTATCATCAATTCCATCTACATATCCTTTTAAAGCTGATTCAAACATTTTATTTTCATTTAAATCATATATAGATTCTGATGATAATTTTTGATTTATTAAATTAATTTTTGTGGCTAAATATAGCATACCAGAGCTATTTAAATATGATTTTAACGTTATATTTACAGTTACAAAATATGTAACTATAGCTGTTAAAATAATAGCAATAATTATTTTTATTGCTCCATATCTACGTTTTGAATTAACTTCTTTTTCAGTTTTATTATCTTTCTTCAAAATATTCTCCTTTCATAAAAAATAATTACATTCTATATTATATAATTATTTGAATTCATATACATCTTCCTTTTAATTTTTTATGAATTTCCTATTTTTATCTATAAATTTATCTGATATTTACAAAAAAAGCAGCTGTGCTGCCCTTTTTTATAAATAATTTATTGGATTTTTACTTTCACCATTTATTCTCACTTCAAAATGACAATGATTTCCGGTTGATGCACCAGTTGAACCAACTGCTGCAATAACTTGTCCTTTTGAAACATTATCTCCTGTTGATACGTATAAATTACTACAATGAGCATATCTTGTAGTAATACCATTTCCGTGGCTTATTATTACATAATTTCCATATCCACCATTATACCCAAAGCTTGCTAAAAGTACTGTTCCAGAATCAGCAGCTACAATATTTGCTCCTCCTGCTGCACCTATATCTATTCCAGCATGTAACTTTCTTGTACCTGATATTGGATGTATTCTATATCCATAATTAGAAGTTATTGTATGGCTTGAAGGTACTGGCCATTGAAATGTTCCGGTTGGATCTGATGGTTCGTTTTTAGTTGTATTATTATTTTTTTCTTGCTCTGCTTTTCTCTGTGCAGCCTCTCTTTCCCTCTGTGCCAAAATTTTCATTTGACTATCATACTCGTCCATTTGTGCTTGTATTTGTCTTTGTTCATCAGTCAAATTATTAATTTTTTCTTCTTTTTCTGCTTTCAATTTTTTAAGCTCAGCACTCTTATCCTCTTTTTCTTTTTTTGCAGTTTCAACTTTACTTTTTGCATCTTCAAGCTCTTTTTTTGTAGTTTTAACATCTTCCATTAAATTATTATCATATTCTGCAATTTGCTTTATTGTTTCATAATTTGATACAAACTTTGCTATTCCTCCAGAGAATAAAGCATCCATATATGTATTTTTGCCATTCATATATGAAGCAACCAACCTCTCCTCAAGCATTTTTTGTTTTTCATCTAAATCTTTTTCTTTTTCAGATATAGATTGATTTAAATCTTTTACTTCTTGCGTAAGATTTGTAACTTCTTGTTCTGTACTATCTATTGAAGTATTTAAATCCTGAACTTCTTGTAAAGCTGCATTTATTTGACCATTTACATCTTCTAGTTTTTCTTTCGCATCCTGTGATTTTTGTGCATAATCTTCTGATGTTTCTGCAAAAGCGAATTTACTTGTTGAAATAAGAAATATGCACATAACTATTAATGATATAATTTTCTTTTTCATAACACATACCCCACAATTTAAACTTTTAAATATTTTTTCATTGATAATGAACTTCCTAAAACACCAATTCCAATTCCTAAAACAGCAAACACTAGTAATATTTCATAGAAAATGTCCTTAAATAGTAATAATTGATAATTTTTTGTTGAAATCATACTATTTAACGAATTATAAATTAATTCGTACACACTTCCCGAAACAAGAAGTGATACAGCAACTGCAACCACACCAATTACAATACCTTCTACAATAAAAGGTGCTCTTATAAAATTATTTGTTGCTCCAACATATTTCATAATTGAAATTTCTCTTCTTCTTGCGTGTACAGTAAGCTTAATTGTATTACTAATTATTACTGTAGAAATTACAATTAATAATACCCCTACTACAAAAAATATTATTCTTATTACTTTTTTCGCCTTATTTAATCCATTAATAGTATCTTGTTTAGTCACAACGCACGGATTACCAGTACTTTTATCTTTCTTTACATTTTCTAATTGTTGTAATATTGGAATTACTTCTGATGATTTTTCAAGATCTGTCAATGTTACAGTAAACGATGCTGGAAATGGATTATTTGATTCTGTATATGAATTTAGCACAACATTAGCTGTATCACCTAAATTTTCTTTTTCATTCTTTAAAGCTTGTTCTTTCGATGTATATGTTACACTATTTACGTAATCCAACGACTTTATTTGCTCTTCCATATTTTTTATATCATCTTGGCTTGCCGTATCATCTATGTATACATTTATTGGGAAATCTGATTCTAATTGGTTTATTATAGAAGTCAAATTACTAGCTCCTGCCAACCCAAGTCCAACTGTTATCATAGTTGCGAACATTATAAAAAATGCTGCAAATGTAGATTTTTTGTTTTTTAAAACATTTTTGAATCCTTCTCCTATTAAATAACTTACTATATTATAATTCACTATCATACCCACCTTTTTTATCATCTCTAACTATAATACCTTTATCTATTTGTATTACTCTTTTTTTCATTTTATCAACAATATCTTTAGCATGTGTTGCAACAACAACTGTAGTTCCTCTTAAATTTATATTATTTAGTAAATTCATAATTTCCCACGCTGTATCTGGATCTAAGTTTCCTGTTGGTTCGTCTGCAATTAACATTGATGGATTATTAACCAATGCTCTTGCTAAAGCTACTCTTTGTTGCTCTCCTCCTGATAATTCGTTTGGATACATTTTAGCTTTTCCACTTAAACCTACTAATGATAAAACCATTGGTACTTGTCTTCTTATATGTCTTGGTGTAGCTTTTACAATATACATAGCAAATGCTACATTTTCATAAACAGTTTTATCTGGCAATAATCTGAAGTCTTGAAACACAACCCCCATACTTCTACGCAAATATGGTACTCTTCTTGCCTTTAAGAATGTAGTATCTTTTCCATTTATAATTATATTTCCTGATGTAGGCTCTTCTTCTTTTAATATTAATTTAATTAAAGTTGATTTACCAGAACCCGATGAACCTACTAAAAAGGCAAACTCACCTTTATCTATTTTAAAATTTGCATTATGTACAGCTTCAGTTCCTGTACTATACGTTTTATTTACATTTCTAAATTCAATCATTTTTTTACTCCTTGACATAAAAATACAATAATTTATATTTTCACCTATATGATAACAATAAATATTATGTTTTGCAATAGAATTTACTAAAAATTCACTATATTTTATATTGTTTTTTTCTTGCTTTTAAAGCTTTTATTTTTATGCCTTGTTCCATAAACATTTTTTCATGTTCAGTCATAATATTATTCCAAAAGTTTGGTGTATGCTCTAAATCATATGTTTTATCTAATATTTCAAATCCGCACTCTGTGAAATAATTTAAGCTATCATTAAATAGTCCATCATCATCGGTTTTAAAATATATTTCACCTTCATCTTTTAAAAATTCTCTATATTTTTCTAGTTGTCTTGTATGTGTTAATCTTTTTTTCCTGTGTTTTCCTCTTGGCCAAGGATTACAAAAATTTATATAAATTCTTTCAATTCCATCATTTTTATCTAATATATTTAAAATTCTTTCGATATCATATCTTGTTAAAAATACATTTTTTATTTCTTTTTCTTGCTCTTTGTATGTAGATTCAATATTTCTTTTTGCAAGTCCAAGCATTGCATCTACTAGATCTACTGCTATGTAATTTATATTATCATTTTGAACTGCAAGTTGTGAAATAAATTGACCTTTCCCACAACCTAATTCTAAGTGAATTTGATTATCACTTTTAAATAGAGCTCTCCATTTTCCTTTGTACTCCTCTGGATTATCTATGTAAAAAGCACTTGCTTCTAGTTCTGGTCTTGCCCATTGTTTAAATCTAATTCTCATGTTAAAACTACTCCTTTTTATTATTTTATCTTTTTTTTTCGCATTTACTGTGCTATAATGATACATATTATAACATATTTTTTGATAAAAGTATAAATTTTTTTACAATTCTATTATCAAAAAAGAAAGGACAAAAAAATGAAAATAAACTCTGATAGTGAAACTTTAGCTGAAAATAAAGTATTAATTTTATATATATTAAACCAAGTTCATAAACCAATAACAAATGATAATCTATATAAATTGGTACTTACTGCCATAGATATGAATTACTTTTACTTTCAACAATTTTTACTAGATTTAATATCAGCAAAATTTGTTGTTAGTTTTCCCAAAGAAGATCAAACACTTTATAAACTAACTACTCATGGAAAAGAAACTTTAGACTTAACTTTAGATATATTACCTGGAATAATAAAATTAAAAGCAGATACCAATTTAAAACCAATGCTTGATAACATTGAAAACGAACATTCAATAATTGCTGAATTCACTCCTAAGAGCGAAGATAATTATATTGTAAATTGTAAAATTATGGAAAATAATGAAACTGTATTCGAAATAAAAACTTTTGCTGGTTCTCGTGATGAAGCAAAAAAAATAGTTGATAACTGGAAAAACAATGCAGAGGTTATCTATCCTAAGTTACTAGAAACTTTGACTCAAAGTAATTTGCATGTCAATGGGGACGGTTCTAATTGACACACACATTAATATAAAAAAGGAACAAAGTTGACTGATAACTTTGTTCCTTTTTCATATTAAATTTCTTCTTTCATTTTTTTTATTGTATCTCTATAATTATCCGAATTTATTATTCCGCTTCCTGAAACAATTATGTTTGCACCTTTTGTTTTTACATTTTGGACATTGTTTACTTTTATTCCTCCGTCTGCTTCTATATCAATTTCTATATTATTCTCTTCTATATAATTTTTTAGCTCTTCAATTTTATTTAATGTTTCTGGTATTAATGCTTGTCCACCTTTTCCTGGCTCTACAGTCATTATTGTTACCATATGAATATATTTTAGTAAATTATATATTTTAGAAATATCTGTGTTTGGATTTATTGCAATTCCAACTTTACAATTATTTGATTTTATATAATTTATTAATTCTATAGCTTGTTTTTCATTTTTTACTGCTTCTATATGAAATGTTATTATATTTGGCTCATAATTTAAATATATATCTATATATTTTTTTACATCTTTTACCATTAAATGAATATCAAGTGGTATATTTGATATTGATTTTATGTATTTGCAGTATTCTTCCATTATTTCATTTGTAAAACTTTCTACAAATAATCCATCCATTACATCTATATGAAAATAATCTGTTTTAGCTGTTTCTAAATTATAGATTGTTTTAATTATTTTATCTTTTGGAACAGTTAATATTGATGTTGCTATTTCTACCATTTTCGTGCCTCCTTTTGTTTTAAATCTAAATATATTTTACAAAATCTTTCATATCTTGCTTGTGCTATATTTCCGTTTTCTACAGCTTCTTTTATTCCGCAATTTTCTTCCTTTATGTGTGTACATCCTATAAATTCGCAATCTTTTGAGTACTTGTTTAGCTCTGGAAAATATTTATATAAATCTTCACTTTTTATTTCACTTATATCAAATGTCGAAAATCCAGGTGTATCAGCAATATATGAATTATTGTCTAATTTATATAAATATGTATTTGTTGTTGTGTTTTTTCCTCTTTTATTTTTGCTACTTATCATTCCCTCTTTGGTCATTTCATTTGAAAATATACTATTAATTAATGTTGATTTTCCAACACCTGAATTTCCAGAAAAAGCTGTTATATTATTTTTTAACAATTCTTTTAGCTCTTTTATTCCTTCATTTTGTTTTGCAATGGTTTTTATTACTTTATATCCAACATTCGTGTATGTGGATTCAATTTGATTTATAAAATCTGCTTTTTCTAAATCTACTTTATTTAAGCAAATTATTGGTGTAATATTATTAAACTCAGCAAAAGCAAGTTGCTTATCTAACATTAATAAATCTGGTTTTGGCATTTTCATTGATATAACAAAAATAATTTGCGATAAATTAGCCATTTTAGGTCTTTTTATATAATTAGTTCTTGTTAAAATTTCATCGATTACTCCTTCTTGTTTTTGTTCATCTGTTATAGAAACTTTAACATAATCTCCAACTACAGGAGATTCATTTTTTTCTTTTAATTTTCCTCTTGCATTACATTTTATAATAATTTTTGTATCAACATCTTCTACCATATATAAATTTGATATATTACTTATTATTAATCCTTTATTCTGCAATCCTAACCTCCACTTAATATTATTTAAAATGGGTAAGCTTTCGCTCACCCTTTTATTAATCTACATTTAGTACTGTATTTTCACTATTTAAATCAATTGTTGCATTTTTTGCTAGTATACCATTTGATGATTCATCTTCATTTGCAATGTATACCTTTACTGTTATATTTCCTTTACCTTCTACAGTTACATTTAATTTTTCTGTGTCTCTAGAAACTTTTTGGCTATATACTTTATCAGAACCAACCATTACTGTGATTTTTACATTGTTAGATGTTGTTGTAGTATTATCTTCTTCTTCACCGCTTGATTTTGGAAGATGTCTATTTGCTAATGCTTTTACATTTATATTAACTGTTCCTTGTTTATTTTTTTCTATTTTATTAACAGTTATTGTTATTGCGGACCCTTCTTCTACTGATGTTCCTGGATCTACACTTTGTTTTAATACAACTCCATCGCTTTTTGATGTATCTTCATCTTCAACTACATTTACTTCTAATTTTAAATCTGTTAATATTTTTTTAGCTTCTTCACTACTTTTTCCAATTACAGATGTTACTGTTACTTTTTTAATACCCGTACCAGTACTTACATGTATTTTTATTTTTGTTCCTTTTTGTACCTCTGTATTAGCATCAATTTCCTGACTTATTACATATCCAGCTTCTACCTTTTGGCTTGTTTCTTCAACTTTTTCTACCTCTAATCCAGCTTCAGTTAATGCTGATTCAGCCTTTGAATATTCCATTCCTATAACCTTTGGGACTTTGGTTTGTTCCATTCCTTTACTTATAACAACAGTTACAGTACTTCCTTCTTTTACAGAATAATTATTTATATATTGTGGATCTTGTGAAATTACATGACCCGCTTCTACATCTGCACTGTATTCTTCTTTATATGCGAATTTTAATTTTAATTGCTCAATTCTTTGTTTAGCCTCTTCTTGAGTTAAATTCACAACATTTGGAATTTGTACATCTTTTGGTGATGATGAATTTATTACTGTTAGTGTTATTACTAATGTAGCAACAAATATTAATACAAATAATGCAATTATTGATGCAACTTTAGTTTTTGGATGATTATAAAAAAATGTTGCAATTTTTCCCTTTGGCTTTTCTTCTTCATTATCAGACTTTATATTTCCATTTCTATTATCAGATACATTTACAGTTGGTATCCTTCTTGTAAAACTATCTTCAAAATTACGCTCTTCGACAAATCCACCTTCTGGTCTTTTTAATGCTATATTTAAATCTTTAATCATTTCTGAAGCATTTTGGTATCTTTCATTTGGATCTTTTTTCATCGCTTTTAAAATAATTTGATTTACAGCAAAAGGTATTTCTTTATTTACTTTCATTGGTGGCACTGGCTCTTCTTGCATATGTTTTAAAGCTATTGATACAGGAGTATCTGCATCAAAAGGTACTTTACCTGTTACCATTTCGTACATTACAACACCTAGTGAATACAAATCTGATTTTGAATCTGTATATCCACCTCTTGCGTGCTCTGGTGAAAAATAATGTACAGAACCTAATGTTGTACCAAAAGCTGTTATTGTTGAATTTGAAACTGCTTTTGCTATTCCAAAGTCTGTAACTTTTGCCACACCATCTTCAGTAATCATTATATTATGTGGTTTTATATCTCTATGTATTATATTGTTTTTATGAGCCATTTCTAGAGCTGATGCAATTTGTATTGCAATATTTACAGCCCATTTCCATGATAAATGACCATCTTCCTCTATTATTTGTTTTAATGTTTTTCCTTGAATTAATTCCATAACAATATAATATATATTGTATTCTTGCCCAACATCGTATACAGAAACTATATTTGGATGTGTAAGTCTTGCTGCTGACTGTGCTTCTGCATTAAATCTTTTTATAAATTCTTCATCTGTTGTAAATTCTTCTCGTAATACTTTTACAGCAACATATCTATTTAAAATTTGATCTAATGCTTTATATACAGTTGCCATTCCACCATTACCAATTTTCTCTTGTATCTTATATCTGTTTCCTATAACACTACCTTCTAAATTCATATTTAACACTCTCTCCTTATAATATGATTACAGCTGTAATATTATCATATCCACCCTGCTCATTTGCTTTTTTTACTAATTCTTTACTTGCTTGCTCACTATTTTGTTTAATTATTTCACATATTTTGTCGTCTTTTAACATATTTGTTAATCCATCTGTACACATTAATAGTATGTCACCTTTCATAAAACCTTTAACAAGTACTGTTGGTTCAACAAAAGCTGTACAACCTAATGCCTTTGTTAACATATTCTTTTTAGGATGATTGTATGCCTCTTCTTTTGTAATATTTCCTTCTTTTACTAATTGCTCAACATAGCTGTCATCTACAGTTAATTTTCTGAAAAAATCTTTTCTTAGTCTGTAAACTCTGCTATCACCGATGTGTCCTATATATATTCTATTTGAATATATTAAACATACATCTATTGTTGTTCCCATTCCTGCTAATTCTGGTACTTCTTTTGATTTTTCATATACCACCATATTAGCATATTCAATTGCATTTTTTATTAATTCAATTATTTGATCTCTTTCTTTTTTTATTTGATCAAAATTATTTATTATATAATTTTTTGATGATTCTATAGCCAATTTACTTGCTATTTCTCCACCTTTATAGCCTCCCATACCATCTGCAACTATATATAATTTTATTTTATCATCTTTATCAGATATATAATAACTGTCTTGGTTCATATCCCTAACTTTACCTATATCTGAATTAGCAAAAGCTTCCATAAAACCTCCTATTATAGACATTTTCCTTTATCTTTATTGTGTTTTTAAATTTTTTCTTCTTAATTGTCCACATGCTGCATCAATATCAGAGCCTAGCTCTCTTCTTACTGTTGCAACTATTCCATGTTCATTTAAAAAATCTCTAAATTTTAAGATGTTCTCATTTGTGCTTTTTGAAAATTTACCATTTTCAATTTTATTTATCGGAATAAGATTTACATGGCATAACATACCTTTTAGTAAATCTACTAATCTTTGTGCATCCTCTAAATTATCATTATTATCTTTTGCCAATGCATATTCAAAAGATATTCTTTTATTTGTTATTTTTATATAATCTTTACATGCTTTCATTAGCTCTTCAATATTATATCTATTGTTTACAGGCATCATACTGCTTCGTTTTTCATCTGTTGTTGCATGTAATGATATTGACAATGTGCATTGTATTTTTTCATTTGCTAAATCATATATACGTGGTACCAATCCGCTTGTTGATATACTTATGTGTCTTGTTCCAATTTCTAGACCTTTTGGATTATTCATTATTTTTATTGCTTTTATTACATTATCGTAATTATCTAATGGCTCTCCAATTCCCATAAAAACAATATTTGATATTTTATCATTTATATCTTGCTCTACAGCTAAAATTTGCTCTACAATTTCACCAGCAGTTAAATTTCTTACAAATTGAATTCCTGTAGATGCACAGAATTTACATCCCATTTTGCAACCAATTTGTGATGATACACATACTGTTTTTCCGTGATGATATTGCATAAGAACTGTTTCAATTGCATTTCCATCAAGTACATCAAATAAATATTTTTTTGTACCATCTTTTGATTCTTGCTTTTTTAATATATTGTAATTGCACATTGTGTAATTTTCTTTTAGTTTTTCCCTTAGTTCAATTGATAAGTTAGTCATTTCGTCAAAGCTTTTTACTTTCTCTTTGTATATCCATTTAAATATTTGCTCTGCTCTGAATTTTTTTTCGCCCATATTTATTAGCTCTTCTTGTAATTCATCTAGATTATAATCTTTAATATTTTTCATAAAATTTTCCTTCTCTTCTTTCTGTGAATTTTATATCATATATTTAATAATATTTCAAGTATTAAGAGCCACTAATTAATATTAATTAGTGGCTCTTAATTTTATCCTTTGCAATATTCTTCTATTCGTGTTAATTTTTGATCAAATAATGAATTGTTCATATCATCAATTTCATTATATTCTTGTAATTTTTCAATTTTTTTAATGATTATACTTTGATTTTTTTGAATACTTAAAAGCATTTCTACTTGGTTCAATTGTATTTCATCTAATATACTATATATTTCTTCGATTTTGCTACTTAGGTTTTGTTCATGCATCATAAAATCAGCCCCCTTTGTATAAAACTCGATAGACATATTTTAGCATAAAATGTAGAAAAATGTCAATAAAAATACGAACATATTTTTGTTTTTTTATTATGATTTGTTTTTAAACTTAATTATTTTCATCTCTTTTTATTTCTATATGAACATCATCTAACTGCTCTTTTGTTACAACTGATGGTGCATTCATTAGAACATCTCTTGCTTTTTTGTTTTTTGGAAATGCTATTACTTCTCTTATATTTTGTGAATCAGCTATTAACATTATCATTCTGTCTAGTCCAGGTGCTGCTCCAGCGTGTGGTGGTGTTCCATATTGGAAAGCTTTGTATAGTGCACCAAAACGTGTTTCTACATCTTTTTCTTCATATCCAGCAATTTCAAATGCTTTTACCATTAGCTCTGGATCGTGGTTTCTTACTGCTCCTGAAGCCATTTCGTATCCGTTACATACAACATCAAATTGATAAGCAACTATATCTAGTGGATCTTCATTTAATAGAGCTTCCATTCCTCCTTTTGGCATTGAGAATGGATTATGATTGAAATCAATTTTTCCTTCATCTGATAGCTCATACATTGGAAATTCTGTAATTAGGCAGAATTTGTATACATTTTTTTCTAATAAATCTAATCTTTTTCCTAATTCAATTCTTACTCCACCTGCTATTTTTTGTGCTGTTTTAAATTCATCTGCAATAAAGAATATTGAATCATTTGGTTTAACCCCTAATTTACTTTCTAGCTCTTCTTTTACATTGTCAGTAATAAATTTAGAAATTCCTCCTGCAACATTATTTTCTTTATCAAATTTAGTCCAAGCTAATCCTTTTGCTCCTAATTCTTCTACTGCAAATTCAGTCATATTGTCAAAGAATTTTCTTCCTTGCTCTGCACCATTTTCTACAATAATTGCTTTTATTGTTTTATCTTTAAATGCGTTAAATTCTGTATCTTTAAATATTTCTGTTGCATCTTGTATTATTAGCGGATTTCTTAAATCTGGTTTATCTATACCATATTTTTCCATAGCTTCTTTATATGGTATTTGAATAAATGGACCTTCATCAACTTTCCAACTTGTATGTTTTTTAAATGTTGTTATAAATAGCTCTTGTAAAACATTAAATACATCTTCTTGTGTTGCAAAACTCATTTCAAAATCTACTTGATAGAATTCTCCTGGTGCTCTATCTGCCCTTGGATCTTCGTCTCTAAAACAAGGTGCTATTTGGAAATATTTATCAAATCCAGATACCATTAATAATTGTTTAAATTGTTGAGGTGCTTGTGGTAATGCGTAAAATTCTCCTGCATGCAATCTGCTTGGTACTAGGTAATCTCTTGCTCCTTCTGGTGATGAGTTAGCAAGTATAGGTGTTTGTATTTCAGAAAAACCAAGTTCATATAATTTTTGTCTTAAAGTTTTCATTACTTGTGAACGAAGTAAAATTATATTGTGAATTCTGTCATTTCTTAAATCTAAAAATCTATATTCTAATCTTAAATCTTCTCTTACTGAATTAATATCAACTTTTTCTGAATTAACTTCAAAAGGAAGTGTTGATTTGCATTTTCCTAATATTTCAATTTTTTGTGCATCTATTTCAATTTCACCTGTTGGTATTTTGTTGTTTTTGTTTGATCTTTCAACAACTGTTCCATGTATACAAATTACACATTCAGTTACTATATCATTGATTTGTTCTTTAAATTTTTCATCATCTGATATAACAATTTGTGTAATTCCATATTGATCTCTTAAATCTATAAATTTCATTGCTCCTAAATTTCTAATTCTTTGTACCCATCCTGATAGGCGTACTTCTTGTCCAACATTTTTTATGTTTAGTTCTCCGCAATTGTGTGTTCTGTAAATATTATTCATTTTATCATATCCTTCCATTTTCTTATAAAACAATGTAGTACAATTATATCAAGAATTTTGTAAAATTCAATGTTATTTGGAGATTTTTTTGTATTTTGTTTTATTGCCTAATATGAATTTTTATTCATATTATTTGACTTTATATAAGAAATTGACTATAATGTAATACAACTATATTAAATTTCACAGTATTTATTTTATTGAAACTGTAAAAAGGAAGGTACACTTATGAGTGAAAGTGAGGTTAGAGAGCCAATTCAAAAGCGCTCTATTGAAAAAAAAGAAAAAATAATAAAAGCTGGATTTGATCTTATTTGTGAAAAAGGATATTATAATACAAATACTGCTGAAATAGCTAAAAAAGCTGGAGTTTCTACAGGTATTGTGTATCAATATTTTAAAGATAAACATGATATTTTAATTGCCGGTATTCAAAAGTACGCTAGTGATATTTTCTATCCTATGCTTAATACTGTAACGACAAAAGTTGATTTAAGTCCACAAAATTTTCGTGATGTTTTAAAAAATATGATTAATCGTTTTATTGAAAATCATAAATTATCACAATCTGCACATCAAGAAATTATGGCTATGACACATTCTGATGAGGATATTGCTCATTTTTTTCAGGAACACGAAATATATATGACAGATACAATTGTAAAATTACTTCAAAGTCATGGTATTTGCAGTGAAAATTTGCCTGAAAAAGTACATATTTCTATTAATTTAATTGATGATTTATGTCATGAAATTGTTTATCATAAGCATAAATGTATGAATTATGATGTTATGATTGATTTGGTTGTTGATACTATTGTGGGATTAATTAAATAAAAAAACTAATATAAATTTAATCAAAAGCAATTTTGTTTAAATTTTATATTAGTTTTTTATTATTTTTATTGATTTTGACTCATTTCAATATAATGCCATGAATCTTTGCACATATCATCTAGATTTTTTTCAGCAACCCATCCTAGCTCTATTTTGGCTTTTGCTGGGTCTGCATAGCATTTTGCTATATCACCTGATCTACGAGGTGCTATTTTATATTTTACTTCTTTACCTGTTGCTTTTTCAAATGCTTTTACCATATCTAAAACACTATAACCTGTTCCTGTTCCTAAATTATATATAAATAAACCTTCGTGCTCTTTGTCAAGTTTTTCAAGTGCTTTTACATGTCCTTTTGCTAAGTCTACTACATGTATGTAGTCTCTTACACCTGTTCCATCTGGAGTATCGTAGTCGTTTCCGAATACTGATAGCTCTGGTAAAATTCCGGCTGCAACTCTTGCTACATATGGCATTAAGTTATTTGGAATTCCTTGTGGCTCTTCACCTATTAATCCACTTTCGTGTGCTCCTACTGGATTGAAGTATCTTAGTATGCAAATATCCCAAGAGTTATCTGAATTGTATATATCTTTTAAAATTTGCTCTATAAATAGTTTTGTTGTTCCATATGGATTTGTTGTTCCTCCTGTTGGAAATTCTTCTGTTATTGGTACTGTTGCTGGATCTCCATATACTGTTGCTGATGAGCTAAATATAAATTTTTTACAATTGTGTGCTCTCATTACATCTAATAAAACTAGAGCTCCTGAAATGTTGTTCATGTAATATTCTATTGGTTTTTTTACTGATTCTCCAACTGCTTTGTATCCTGCAAAATTTAAAACTGCATCTATTTTGTTTTCTGTAAATACTTTGTTTAGCTCTTCTTTATTTGAGTAATCCATTTCGTAAAACTTAAAATCTTTTCCTGTTATTTGTTTTATTTTGTCTAGTACTTCTGGTTTACTATTTGAAAAGTTATCTATAATAATGATTTCCTTTCCTGCGTTTAATAATTCGACTGCTGTGTGGCTACCAATGTAACCAGCTCCGCCTGGTAATAAAATTGCCATAATTCATACCTCCTTGTTTTTTTGCATTATATAGCAATTTTTATTTAATGGCAAGTATTTTGGTATTGTTTTTTGTTATATTTGTGGAGAGATAATTTTATTATTTCTTGGCTTTTTGTTCACTATAGTGAACAGGAAGTAAATTAATATTTCTTTTATTATTAAACTTATATACATAATTAAAATACTCCTAACATAAACTCGTGTAGTTTTTTTAAGACAATGAAGGTAAAAATAAAATGCAAATTTTTACAAAAAAATGCATTTACTTTTCTTTTTATTTTGTGTTGGTTGTCGTTCACTATAGTGGAATGGTATTTGTAAAAAAGAATAGTTCCGATTGATGACCATTGTAGGTGTGTCAAAGAGAACCATCTTTTTGTTGGTAATTTTAGATAAATTTTTACTTTTTTCTTTTACAATAGACTTTTAATCTCCTCTTTTGTTAATCCAGTTAATTCAGCTATTAAATTTATATCCATTTTCTTCTCTAGCATTTTTTGAGCAATTTTCAAGTTTGCTTTTTTCTCTCCTTCTGCTTTTCCTTCTGCTAATCCTTCTGCTTTTCCCTTTGCTTTTCCTTCTGCTAATCCCTTTGCTTTTCCTTCTGCTAATCCAGCTTCTAGTCCTTTTTGTTTCATTTCGGACATTGCACTATTGTAGTCATATCTTGCCCAATCTTCGGCATCTGCTAATTGTTGTACTTCTTCATCTGCATTTAATAATCGTAGTTGTTTTACTGCCTCTTCTAATTCTGCTCTTGTTCTTGCCATATCTTGTACCTCCTTCCCATATGGATTTATAAAAAACTCTAGCCACGGGTCTATTTCTCCCGTTTGCTTTTTGTGTCTTTTGTATTTTTCTAGCTCTAGTATATGTACTTCTGTATTCTTTGTTAATATTTTTTCTCTGTGATTTTCTTCCCTATAATGCCACACTGTGTGATATTCTTGTATGTTTTGTAAATTTGGAAAATCTTCTTCCATTAATACTACTAATACTGTTCTTTTTAGCTCTTTATAATCTTCTTTTACCTTAATATCTGCTACATACGTTTTTGATAGATATGCTATAAATCTATCTGGTAAATAATCATATGCTTTTCTTTGCATTTCTACTATGTACTTTTGAAGATATTTATCTTTCGCAATTAAATCTGCTACCATTTGTTTATCTTTTGGTTTTTCTTTCAATAATTCTAATTTGAAGTTTGTTGATATTTCTTCAATTTCTTCTCCTGTTATGTGCTCTAAAAAACTTTTTGTTATTCTTTCGTTCCCTGGATTTCCTAACAAACATTTGAATATTACATCGTTTGTTGGTAAGTATTTGGGTCTTGAACCATTTGCCAATTTTTCTGTCATAATTTTTCCTTTCTTTTATTTTAACATATTAGTTAAATTTTGTGCAATAGTTTAGGTGTTTTTTACTTATGTTGTTTGGAATTTGATTTAGACTTGTGGAAAATTTAAACTGTAGTATTGCATTTGCTTTTTTTGTGAATTTTTTGATTTAAATCATTTTGAAATATAAAATTATTAGAAATTTGTTAAAATATTCTATGAATTTATAAAAATTTTATGAAAATTGTAGTGAGAATATAATTTTTTTATATCTTATTTTAATTTCTTATTTAATATTTGTAGCTCAAGTTTGCTTAAACTATTGCATTGCTTATGCTTTTGGAGATATTTTAGAATTTAAATTTTTGAATAAAATTTATGAGCTTTAAATTTGCTCTGAATTAAATAAAAAAATATTTTGCATTAAGCTTTTAACTTGTATGTATTTTATACTGAATTCATTTATTTTGCAAGGAAAATCGTAAGACAAAATTCGATTTTTTTCGTATTGTGGAGAGGTAATTTTATTAATACTATGAAGCTCATAATACTTCTAACATAAATTCGTATAGTTATTTTATGAAAGAAATAATCTCAAATTATTATATTTTTTTATAATTCAGATTCATTTCATATTAATTTTTTACTAACCTTTAGTATAAAAAAAATCAAAAATCATAATTTTTAATGATTTTTGATTTTAAATATTTTTTTACAGTATTTTTTATTTATTTAAACCGTAGAACCATGGGCCTTGACCATCTTTACCAGATGTTGAACATCCGGCCATATATGAATCAATAACCTTTGCAATATTTGTGTCTTCTCTAGGTATACTTGATGTTTTAGTAAATTTGTTATTTTCACTATCACTAAAACTTCCATCACTATTTAAGTTAAATTTTAAAACTTCATTACATAAACTTGCTGATGGATCATTTCCAACTAAAACAACACTATTCATGATAATTTGATTTTCGTTAATTGTATAGTATCCTACATAATGAGCATCTGTATCCCCACATTTATAATATGCAGAAAAAGTTCCTTCCTTACTTAACACTATTGTATAATTCATGTAAACCGGTTCTGAATTAGTTCCCTCATTCATATTAATTTTTTGAGATTCATATGTTCCCTTTAAACTATCATATGTTTGAGTACTATTTTCTTTTGTTTTTTCATTTTTTGATTCATTTAAATTACTTTTATTTTCGTTTTCTTCATTTTTTGTTTCATTTGAATTATTATTTTCATTTTTTGATTCCATTGCAACTACTTTACTTTCTAATTCATTTGTTCTACTTTTTTCTTTTTGAAGATTATCAAAAAGAAACCATCCTCCAACTCCTAATATAGCAATTATTAAAATAACTATTAAGCATATAACTACTTTTTTCATAAATCTTCCTCCTTTTAGCTTTTGTAAAAAAATATTTATTATGAATTCATTATAACAAAAACGTAAATTTTTTCAATGTATTTTTTCAAAAATATCCCATCTTAAATTAAGTACTATAAAAGGAACTGCAAATCTTTACAAAAAGTTGCAGTTATTTTTCTTTTTATTTTGTGTTGATTATCGTTCACTATAGTGGAATAATATTCGTAGAAATGGACGGCTTTCTTTGACAACCATTTGTTGGTGTGTCAAAGAAAGCCGTCCCACCATTTTATCTTATTTTTTCAAAGTAAAATATACAGTATATTCTCCAACTCTCTCACTACCATTGTCTACTAATTTTAAGTCATTATTTTCATTTACTAAATTAATTATAATTGC
>UMKE01043117.1_pt1 | contig 22210 bp, 23 predicted proteins | sample 1966231 | NCBI WGS metagenome assembly UMKE01 (sample SAMEA4836168, study PRJEB28245) | human gut metagenome | biome: gut microbiome; material: fecal sample | place: Denmark | collected 2008 | reverse complement strand
ACGGAGTATGCGAGTACACCGACCGCATAGCCAAACTAATCAGCGACAACACCGACCTACTCAAAGAGAGAAAGACAGCATAAGTTCAACCCGACCTCCGACCTCAGTGTCGGAGGTCACAACCCCCAAAAGACAATGAAGACAAGAGAAAGCATACCGGAATGGGCACTTTGCTACTGCGTAAATGGCGATGCGACCGGACTAAATGAGGAAGAAATCTCAATCATAAACGAATGGATGCAGGATTGGCAGGTGGAGATAATCTCCCCGATAGCCGATGAGGAAGGCAACTATCACCCTTTCTTTACTCACTATCCATTGTTCGGACTCCCCACCGATGTGATTGAATGTGACATAATCTACCATAACGCCAACTCCACAAATCCCCAACTACTATGACACGAATGACAAGAAATGGCGTATCAACTACCGCTAAAGGAGAGCAATACGAAACTTTCTACTCCGCCCATAAAGGTAAGAAAGTTCAGAGAGTGATGTACGACTATCGTGATACCGACAATGAGTTGTTTTCCTGCGTCGCTCCCACACTCGCCGAGTGCAGACGCAAACGTGATGAATGGCTCAAAGCAAAGAAAGGAGGCTTAAAATGAAAACGACTTTTTATCTTGTGGCTACCCTCATTGAGCATTACGACCAGCCACCGACCGACACACACTCCCTTTATGCTGATTTTGCAACCGCTAAAACGGCAATGCAGACCGAGATAAAGGACGGCATGGAGAACTTCACCACCAACAAGGGAGAGGTTATACTTGACCTTGACACGATGTATGAATGGCGTGATGAGGACGGCAACGGACTCACTGTCACCATTGAGGAAATGAATGTGAAATAACACATAGGACAATGCCATAGTCCACGGCTTCGCCGACTCCAAGCAGTTGGCGGGGCCTTTTTCTTTCATGAGCTAAGGCGAAAAAGAAAAAGGCGAAAAAGAAACCGCAGTTCCATTTTTTGAATACAGAGATTTAATAAAAATTTTGTATATCCAATAATTGCTATTGATTAACACATATTGTGAACGTTTTCAATACCTTCACTAAATACGTTGCTTAATCGTCTCATAATCTTAGTTGATACTAAAGCCGCTTTTGAAAGGGTATATTGAAGATTTTCTTGATTTATTATACCAGTTAGAAAAATGCCAAGCGCTATATCTCCTGCCCCAGATGTACTTATTAAATCTGTATCATTAATAACAGCCGCCGATTGGTAATACTGAACATTAGGATCGTATCCTATCATTCCATTTTTACCGAGTGTTACCAGTATATATGGGATTGAAGAAAAAACATCTTCTTCCCTCATTAATTTAACATTACAAGGATATAATTTTTGAAATTCTTGGTAGTTTCCACCAATGCAATGGATATATCCTTTTTTACAATATTCTATAAGTCTATTTTTGAACTCACCGTGTAAAATATTTTGTGAGCCAAGTCCCAATACGACTTTGTAATTTCTTGATTCTATAAGGTCATATATTAGATTGTTAGTTGGCTCAACCATTTCAAATCCATTTATCAACAAATACTCAGCAGAAGGTATTTCCATATCATCAGAAAATGAGATATTATAATCTGAATACGTCAATAATAATCTTTCGCGATTGCTATTAGAAACAAATACCATTCCAATCATATTTGCTCCTTTAACTTGTTTAACTCTTAAGTTGATACCCAAATTGCGTACAGTGTTCACGTATCTATTATATGATTTGAAACTAATCTGATTATTATCAGTTCCTTCGTATGTTATAATCGTTGAATTTCTTCTTATATTAAGTGGCATCGCAGATAATGTTCCCAAAATTGTACTCCCAGCTTCCATGTAGTCTGCGGGACTGACTATATCCAGTGCTTTAAATAACGCATTTAACTTGTGTCGATCAGACAATCTTATCCAAGTACCACTTGAAAAAAACTTCTTCTGGATGAGCTCGTACTCTTTATCTCGCAATTGCAATAAAATATCAGAAAAAGCGGGGCCTATGGCAAGAATTACATTATCATTAGCAATCATCGTTAACACTCCTTTTATCAGAACCTATCTTAAAGACTGAAATGCCCTTTAAACCATCTACATCAGATTGGATGAGTATTCCTTTAATTGTGTCTATAGAAACATTGTCATTCAATATGACTGTTTTTGAGGCACTTCCATCCGACAAATCTTGAAAGATTTTTGTATATTGAATTTGCCAATATACAGAAATATCCTTAATTGTAACAAACTCAGAGAATCTGGTACAATCTACTTCATCTCTTAATATTTGCGATATTAGTTCTCCAGCATCTCTTTTATATTTCTTGGATATATAATTTGTGAGGATAGATGGCACATATTTTGTTCCCATATATTCATTATAAAAATGCATATATGGTTCAAAGCTCTGAGAAACAGCACAAATCCTGCTACTTGTTCCAGTGGGAGGGAAAGCAATAGTAGCAGCATTTCTCAATCCGAAAACTAAAATTTCATTCTTTAAATTCTCTACATCATATTCGTTGAAATATTCAAACGACAATTTTTTATCAATCCATAGTTTATCACGATACTTACTTCTAAAAAAAGCAGGGAAAGGTCCTCGTTCTTTCGACAGTTCGCACGATGCCTTTTTCGATACAAACTGCATATGTTCACAGAGTTTCTTTGCAAATTCCACTCCTTCTTTTGAATCATATTTTATACCCAAATAAATTAAGGCTGTAGCAAAGCCCATTATACCAATTCCTATTCTACGTTTCTCTTTAATCAGGTTCTTTTCAGGACCGTCCGAAAGTAAAGAAAACTCGACAACATCATCTAATAAACGAACCGTATGAGACACACAGTCGTCAAATAAATCGAAATTAAAACTTTGTGTTTCGAGATTTATGAATCGGCATATATTGAGATAACAGAAATGGCAAACATCATTTGATGACATTGCCACTTCTGCACATGGAGCAGTACAGGTATATTCCCACTGTGGTGTAGAGTTGTCAACATTTATCCTCTCAGAAAAAAGCAAACCGGGTTCACCTGATATAAAAATTGCATTGGAAATGTCATCAATATTTTTGTATAATGACTCTTGACTTGAAATAAATATTGATGTGTTCAACTTCGTTTTTTCCCAATTTTTATCCATGCGACATCCAATAAAGTCTTTAAGCCTAGGGTGAGAATCGCTTAAAGTTATCATAAGGGCGATTGGTCTTTTCGTTGATATTAGAATATCTTCTTCCAAATCATTTAAAAGCGAATCAATTTTAGACACTTCTTTATGAGGGTAAAGAGTCATGGATAAATCCAGACCAACACCTATACCCATTTTTAGATGTTCAAGTAAGCGTTGTTTTAATTGTATATAGTCTATTTCTCCTTTGTAAACAGGAAGATTTATTACAGAACAAGCTGACAACAATTTCTTACTGTCTGAATTTATATTATGGATAATAGGGGTGCCTATAACTATATAGTTTTGTAAAATTAAGGGATTTATAAAACTTGTCCAGCTATTGAAATCTTTATGTTGGAAACTTTGATCCACTACATATAGTTTCTTAAGGGCTGCCTGTACATTAGAATTAAAAAATTCTATATTATTTCCTAATCCTCTATTTCGTAAGATACTATTTATATTAACACTCTCTAAATATTGACTTGAATTCCATCCAAATTCTTCATACCAAATGTTCTTAAAATCACTATTGATTGTTAATTCAATGGCACGCTTTATATATGGTATTGTATTTGAAGGCAGATCATTATAATCCACCCATATGAGCTTATCACATTTTGCCGGTTCTACGTTATTTAGATTTCCATTCCACTTTTCAACATAAGCAAAATAGTCTAATCTTTCATCATCTGATTTCCTATGCATAGAACCGCAAATGTGGAGATGTTCAATTTCTACGTCAACACCGACTTCTTCTTTTATTTCTCTTTTTGCTGCAGAAAGAATGCTTTCCCCGTATTCTACATGTCCTGCCACTACGCTATACCGACCATCCTCGTACCCTGTATTATATCTTCTTAATAGTAATACTTTTTGTTTAAGGATAAAGAAGATATGTATTGCTAGTGGATATTTAGAGTGATTTGCCATCTCTTTACTATTATATAGTAGTACCTTCAGTTAGAGCATTCTTAACTTGCTCAAATAGAAAATTTTCATCGATTGTATTCGCCAACTTAATCTCCATAGCATATTTTTTCAAATGCTTGAATCTTTGGAATATATTAAAATAGTATGAATCATCATTTTCGTCTTCTCGCTTGTAACAATATGTTGTTGGATAATTAAATATTCCTCTAAAGGGTGAAAACCAAACTTTTTCATCAGTCATGTGAACATGAAATCCAGTATCAAATGGCATAATGTAAAAAGTTATGTTAATTTCTGGATGTAACGTTACAAGATGAATAAGTGTCCTAATTGAAGAAAATAGTTCGTTCATATCTTGCGATTGCGATTTCGACTGCTTGGAAACGAATAGAAAAATATCCGGGAAATTGCCAGAAGTATTTTTTCTAATCGTATATTCAAGGCATTTACAAGCTGTTTTAAGATTGACACCTTCATAATAATAACTTTTTTTACACCCTTTAATCAGTGACTCCTTTAAGTCTTTATCAAATTGGCTCTTTTTGTTTTTTTTATTAGTAGCTGGATATGTTTTGATGGGATAAATTCCAATAATTTCTTTAACTACTAATTCCGCTATTTCCTTGGCTTCCTTGTTTTTACTTAGATGACCATACAGTAGAGCGAATACAGCAGAGGCTAAAATCGCGCTAATAAGTTGGAAAACGCATTCCTTTGTGAAAATTTCAAATTGTTTGGAAATTCTACCATATATAAGCATTATTATTCCGGACAGAATAATGATAGTCCAACATACAGAATATTGGTTAGTAGTGATTTTCCGAAACATAATTTATAATGTTTTTATATATGTTACACCTAATTCGTGAGATAAATTTTCATCATCAATAGAATCGCCATAATAACACACACACTCATCCAGTCTGAGATTAAGATTACTTAATCGGCTCTTTACTAATTTTACATCAGATTTTAATGAATGAACACTTGTACGACCTATTACTTCAATATCAATGTTTGGGAATAATTTTTGAATGATCCTATGCGCAGTCTTTTGAAATTTATTTGTAAGAATCACTATTTTATAATCAGTAGAAATATATTTCAATAAATATTCATATACTTGTTTGTTAATATGGATTGTTTCAAAATCATTATTATAGTGGACATAGTCAAAAACAGATTTGAATGAATCGTAGGTTATATGATTCTCAATAATTTCTCGTGTCTTATCAAATATCTCTTCAATATCCCTATGTTTTTCTGATTGTGGGATACTCTTAATCATGGCAAGATTAAAGAAATCTAAGGTCTTATTTACACAACATAGGACACACTCATAGGAATCTATGAGTGTACCATCAAGGTCAAAGATGACGAATTTGCGAGTATCAGACATTAGTGGAATGAGTATTTGATTGTTATTTCTCGTTGTCCTTCGTTGGGATGTTGCGGTTGTCCTACACCAAATGGTTGGGGATGATTAGATGCGTTTCTACTGGCAAACTGGCTTGAATTGAACTCATCTCCACCAGCAATAGGAACAGATGTAAGTGTCACATTAACCGGCAAATTCATCGAATATGTTTTTGATAAAGATATTCGATAAGAAAGTAATCCAGATTGAGGTTCAATGCTTACTGAGAAAGATTTTACATTTCCTACCTTTTTTCCGGAATTTGCATATATGGGCACATCAACTTTATTTAAGGCGCCAATTACTGGACGAATATCCGGTCGTTTCTCAGAGTCTCCCTGCATTGTAGCCTTGACCTCTCCGGGATGATGTGATATTTGAGATTCAACATCTTTAGCGGAAGGAATGGAAATTGAGAAGGAATATTGACCATTTACCAAAAGCGAAAAACCTTGCATAATAAAGGTTCGTAGTACCACTGGGTCGGAGGTTGAAACTATTATGTTGTTTGTGGAATTTTCCACAATATAACTCATTTCAACTTTTGACTTATGTAATGTCTCGTGGGCTGAATACAGCGTTTTTGTTGATGAACATCCACCCATTAAAGGCAATACTATCAATAGTTGTAGTAATCGTAAGTATCTACCCACCAATTGAATGCCTTTGTTGTCCATTTCTTTATGAATCTCCATACTTTCATGCTGCTTTAATGAATTTATATGTTAAATAGAAAAGATGCTGTAAATGCTTGAGAATTTATTCCGTAAACAGAATTTTCGTATCCTTTGCCAAAAGGATACTCATAATCCAATTTTATTGCTCCCCATGAGTTATTAAATCCAACGCCTCCTATTAGCGCAAATACAGGTTTATCATATAGTCCATGGCTTTGGAATATTGGCAAATGAGTCTTCGCACCTAAAATTAAGCAATGCCTTCGTTCTTTCCAAAATCCTATACGAGAACCTAAAGCTATATTTGTAGCAAATTGTTTCAATCTTTCATCCTCATAATCTCTATCACCGGGAGAACAAAATGTTAATGATATACCAGTGCCCACAAATCCAGAAATTGCGTTAGTGCCAATGAAAAATCGACAATCTATGGGTAGAATGAATTTCCAACCGTCTGCGTAACTCGGAGCAGTACTTATGACTGCTTGTGGTTGAAGTTCAAACATAGCTAATGACGAGATTTGTTTATGGAATAAGTAAATCACAGAACAATTTAATTCCGGATCTGATTCTCCACCAGGGAATGCCATGCCCAGACTTCCACCCAATAAAGAAACCTTTGCATCGTTATTTCTATTCCCTGTGAATTGAGCCACAGAAGAAAATGAAATGAAAGCAAGCATTACTAATGAAGTTATAAATCTGGTCATGACTTTTCAGAGATTATATTCTGAACAATAATGTTACGGACATAGATTGTGTGTTGGTATTAAACCATGTTGCGTGTCCACCATCGTTCAATTTGTACTTGTTGCTACCGCCAAGAGGGTATTCGTAATCCAATTTCAGAGTAAAAGAATTTGTGAATCCGAATGATAATGCACCTGTGAGTGACACGCCAACCTTATCGCGAGACAAGTCAACAGAATTATCCCCACTTCCATGTTCTTCGGAAGCGTTGATAATCGGGAGATGAACCTTAGTTCCGATAATAAGGGCATGACGTTTGAAATCTACCCATTTTTGCTTCCCGGGATCATAGGCATCCCCATTCCAAAACCCGACCTTGAAGCCAAGAGCAAGATTTGTACTCAACTGGTTAACCGTCCAATCCCATTTCTCTTCTCCTTCCACTTCTTCATCCCAAGCGACACCCCACCAAGGATCATAATATGTGTGCGTATGTCCCTCTCCTTTTGTAAATCGCCAAACCGTGCTGTATTGGAGACCTGCACCGAGATATGCAGAGATGGTCTGGGTTCCCAAAAACCATCTGAAATCAAGAGGCACAATGAATTTACACTTTGACGCACCATCTTCTTTCAGAGGATTGGTGGATGCCCAAAGCATTGAAAACTGGGTTTCAAAAGCATATCCATCGGTTACTTGATTATGGTATAAGTAACACCAACCTCCATTGCCATCGACAAAGTGAGATTTTCCTGTCATACTTTGCATGGCAGGTGGATTACTTGTGAAGGACATACCGCCAATTAGACCAATAAGGTCATCGGCATACGCCTTATTGCCGAGAAATGCAACCGCAGATATAACGGCAACAGTAATAATCTTGTGATAATGTTTCATTATGATGCAGAATTGGTTTATTGATTTGTTGAGCAAACTTCGTTAAAAGAGAACGCAGTCCATTGTTCTATATCTTTCATCATCATTTTTCGCAAGTTTGTTGCGGCTTTTTCATCATTCGATCGTTCTTTACCTTTTGGGGGATTAAGACCTCTTGTTGGAGCACCCATGCCGGGAGCACCCATACCGGGGCCATTTCCGGGTCCGTCGCCGAATGAATTACCGCCAGATGAAAATAGCCCCATTCTCCATGTATCTGACAGTTTTTTCTCTTTTAATAATTCTTCTGTGGGAAGAATAAAACTATATGATAGTACATGAGATTCCGGATCTAAGGTAATACAAGCCCATTCTTGTTCATAAGACTTGTGTTTACCGTTTATCTCAAACTCGGCTCCATAAGAAGACAAGGCATTGACCAGAGGCGATATGTCAGGCAATTCATCTTCGTTCCTGTTAGACGATACTGAAGGAGGTGCCATATGTAGCATCACATCTTGCACAGCTGAAGCAGCAGGGAAATTGATCGCGTATTTTTCTTTCTTTTTTCCCGTGGGATCAACATATACTGTCAATCCTTGCATCAAGATGCGAAGTTGCAGCTCAGGATGTAGTATTGTAAATTGACCAAACAAATACTCCCCATCAGAGCTTATGCCGAGAGTACATCCTTCATAGATGATTTCTTTTGTTAGACAATTTGGGTTTGCATCCAAGTATGATGTCAAACTCTTTATGTCTGGCACGACTGCCTCTTGTGCATTACACAAAGAAGAAATGCACAGGACTAAACATCCAAAAATGAATTTTAATGTTCTCATATATTATTACTTTTTATACGTGTTGAAGTTGTATGTAAAGGTCAGCATGGCGTGCCTGCCTATTACATTGGCTATGGTCTTTCTGCGGAACAACTCATTTGTTTGCTGTGTGAAGCAATTGTTTTGGTCAAGAATGTCATCACATGAAAGTTTTATTTCAGCAGCATTGTTTTTCAAGAATTTATATGCCATAGCCATATTCCAAATCACAGCATTCATATCATTAGTTCCAAGTCCATAGTAAGCTGTGCGCCCACACTCAGCCACTAATTTAAAATGAGATAGAAACTGCCAATTTAGCTGACCGCCAAATGAAAAAGTCCAATACTTTACGTCAAGCAACGGATGCGTTGCGTTCTTATCATTGAGATATTGTAAATTGAAGTCAACAACGAAGTCGATATCTTTACTGATATTACTGCCTATTGTAAGGCTGCTATTCCAGTTGAACTGATTATTGTAGGACTTGTCTGCTTCCCAATATCCCGGTATATGACTATACCTAAGCAAAGAAGATACATTGATGTTTGACTTTATGATGTGAAATGGAAAACCATAAGCCAACAATGTTGATGCAGACCAATACCCATTTGTATTTACATAAGACAAGAGTTGGCTTCGGCTCTCAGCTGCGCCTAACGCTCCTCCAGCAATAGACCGTTTGTTGGCTATATAATCCTTTATTAATTCAGTATTGACAAAGAACACAAATATGCCGCCGTTATTTTTACCGGGTATGAGCAATCTAATTGTTGCAGAATGGGTATAAGATGGCTTTAGAAAAACATTACCTCTAATCGCAACTGTTGGATTTACATTGTTTATAGCATCTTGCAGTTGCTGTGAAGTTGGAAATATTTGGTCTGTCTTATATTGAAAATGTAATTGATTACTATTTTCTCCCCATTGATGTCTTATGTGTAAGAATGGGAGTATTGCTGGATATTCTGAGGAAGTTTTCGTTATGTCATTAGCAGAAAACAATCTGAATTGATGATATTCTGCGCCTGCTACTAATTGTGTATGACGCCTATCAAACAGAACAGAAATACCGCCCAAAACTCCTCCATAATCAGAGCGAGTCCTGCCACTTAACACAGAATCTACCGACATTGTTAAGTTTAGAGAGTCACTCCTTAGCGTATTCCGTTTTATAGTGCGATATGTAGAACTCCACCCAGCATCGGCTTTTAGTCGAACATATCTACCAAAGGGATGTATATAAGAACCTACGGCGGCAAAACTCTGAGAACGGTTTTGTGACCATGTTGTCTGGCTACTTTCACGATTTATTTGAAGATTATCTAAAGATAACTCTAAATCTTCATCAGTGTTTTCAAAAGAATATTTCAAATTAGCACTTAGAGAGCCTCCGAAACCTAAACGATGTATATACATCAATTCATTACTCGTTGATAGAGCTTCCTGATCCGTATTTTGATTTTGTTCAAGCATAGGTGTAATATCCAATGTGGTATGTCCTTCTTCGGAAATATACATATTGGAATACTCCTTTTGTCGCTGATACAAAAATGAGGGCCTGAACATAAGGTGATTGGATGAATTAATATCCCAATCTATCTTTGTGTTAAATCTATGATTTGTATTATTTGTTCTCACAAACTGAGTTTGGAGATTTGCATTTGCACCTTCGTTGTAATAATCATCCCTTATATCGTAATCAGTTTCGTTAATTGCATTGTTAAACATATAGTGACCTGAGAACGAAACATTATTATTTCGTCCCCATGCATCTGTAAAATTAGTTCCAACTGCCTTAGTCTTTGTTTCACCGGCAGAATATCCTCCTACCATCATGTCAGAAACGTCATTAGAAGTTGCCGGATGAAATGTATTGTCACTACTGCCCTTACTATAGGGCGATTGTTGAGGCGCGGTATTCATTGATGTCCCAGACGTGCTGAGCAAATCTATCATTGAAAAGTTTTGCTCACTTGTATTATTTGCTTGCGCGAATACGGACAGTTGCCTATCTCCGTTAAACCAGTTGAGCATTCCGTATGCCTTATAATAGTTGTCCAAACCATACCCTGCATACGCTTTCCCGAATAAACTTTGTTCCATTCCGCGTTTGGTGACAAGGTTTATTGTCTTTTTTCGTGTGCCGTCATCAAATCCTGTCAATCTTGAATAGTCTGACATTCTATCAAACAATTGAATCTCATTAATCACATCAGCGGGAAGATTTTTTAAAGATAGAGTAATATCACTCTTGAAATACTCCTTGCCGTCAATAAGAATCTCTTTAACGGTTTCTCCGTGGGCTTCAAGTTTACCATCTCTAATTCCTATGCCCGGTAGTTTCTGAGTAATAAGGTCATAGGCGGTAGCATCGGGGTTAACCTTATAAGCACCGGCAAGATATACCGTTGTGTCATTTCGTTGAACTACCCTTGCTGCATTAGCACTTACAACCACCTCGTTTAGAGTATTATCTTTAGGCTTAAGTTCAAAATTAACAACCTCATTTAATTGATTAACTATGATAAGTTTATTCTGAGATTTATAACCTAAGTGTGAAACCTTTGCCACAAATCGCACTTTTTCATGAACAATGAATTTGTATCTTCCTGCTGAATCTGTCATCGTGGTATAGATGTCATTCTTCAACTTGAAAGAAATAGAAGCTGACTCAATAGGTAAACCGTTACTCGTATCTTTGATTGTACCAGTAACCCTATAATCGGTTGCATTCACCCAAAATGCAACTGCGGATAATATCAATACTAATAATGCCCTCATCCCAAATATTCACTATTAATAATGATGAAGAGCCCCAATAACGTAATAGCAGCTCCAATAAGTTCCCTTTTCGTCACTGACTCTTTTGTCATCAGAAATGATAAAACAAGCACGAATATTGGCTCAGTAGCACTAAGAACAGATGCAAGTGAAACCGAGATGAATTTTATAGCAGCCATTGAGAGCAGAAATCCCCCATATGTTATGACAATAACATTTAAAATGAATGTGGCACATAATTTCTTGTCTTGAAGTGGGCCTATCCACTTCTTGAAATTTTTAGATGCAAGGCCATATCCAAGGGTAAAAATAGTTCCAAAGGCCATCCGATAGAATGTTGCAGTTATAACTGGGACATCTGAAATTGCAACTTTCACCATTATCGCTGAAATTGAGAAACATAACATGGATAACAATCCCAAAATTATACCTCTTGTCTTGTTGGGATGGTTCGTTTGTGTTCCCCACGTTGTCACAACCACGCCAAATAATAGTACTGAAGATCCGAAATATTGTTCAAGCGTGAGCAATTCTCCTAAGAATAGTAATGACAAAATCATCGTCAATACTTGTCCTAAGAGAAAGAAAATAACTTGAATCTTTGCCCCTAAATCTTGAAGAGATTTAAAGAATAACGAATCACCGACAGCTATCCCAATTATACCACTAATGGACAAGAATATAAATTCCCACCAGCTTATTGGATATAATCCCCCACTCAACAATATTAGCACCACCATCAGAACAATGCTGAACACACCTTTGAGAAAAGTAATTCCCACGAATGGAATCACCTTCCCGATGCGTTCAAATGTTATTGTCCCGAATGCCCATGAGCAAGCTGACAATAATGCTGATAGTATGCCCCAGAGTGCCATAATACATTAAAAAGTTGCTCCTATGCCAATCGTAAGAAGAGGTATTTCCTTCCACATATAAGTAACGCCTCCTTGTACATGGAGATGTCCCCACATATTGAAGCAAAGTCCTAACTCAATAGGTACAGTATTGTAGATAAATGTCTTTTTGGACGATGAATCCGTTGTAGTCGATGATGAAGAATCACTTGGGCTACCGAAATCAGCCAAAAAGCCCCAGCTTAGTTGTGAGTAAATACCCACAGAATGGTTGAAGTAGTGAATCCAACCAAAACCGAGTTTTCCTCCATAGACATCTTTTGTATCCATTGATCCGAATAGTTCGGCTTCCTCTTCATTATCTGGAATTTTCTGTTCCGGTAAGAATTTGCGCCAAGCGTTCTCTGTATTCACAGGTGCTCCAACACCAAGAGCAAAGTACAAAAAATTTGCTTTAGTGTCATCATACCCACCGGTGCTGCTTATATTCCACCCCACATTTAGCTCATAATATAACTGAGACCATTTTCCCATAACGAGAGTTCGTTCGTTGTCTTCCCAACTTTCGCTGGCCTCAAACATCCGATGAGCATGGACTTTTGTGCTGGATGCAAGCGCAATTATGCTACTTACAAAAATGATGAGAAATCTCTTCATGAATGATTGTTATTTGTTTAGTTTGAATTTTAGCATGTAGCGTTGCGGTATGAATTGATAGTAATCGACCAATTCAAATCCATAGAATCCAAGTTGTGTTATTATTAATTCCTTGCTTATGTACGGTCCATGATAAGGAAGAGTGTCGTCATCAACCGGACCGTTATCTACAATTATTAACTCACCTCCTGCTTTAAGATTCTTCACAAGGCTCTTAAGATATGCGTCCCTGTCTGAATCAGATATTACACCATACATTATATGGTATAGTGAACACATGAACATTTTATCTACCGGTTTTGGTAGTTCAAGAGTATCTTCACGACCCTTTATTACCGATACATTATTGATTTTTTCTTCGTTCAGAAACTTAGAAAGTGATTCAATGTGCTCATCTTTTATTTCTAATGCGTACACATGGCCATTGTCTCCAACGAGTGTGGAAAATTTATCCGTGAAAAAACCTGAACCGCTGCCAATGTCTGCAATTGTATCTCCGTATTGGATATTTAGTCTTTGTAACAAGGCATCCGTATTCTCCCACTGCTGTCTCTTAGGATTCAATGCCAGAATATAATCTTCAAGATAAGATCTATGAGTTCTGCCAACCTCTCCACTCATTTCCAAAATTGAATCAGACATCATTCTAATTGAGTCATTGCCTAACTTGTACTTATGAAGAAGGTAATATCTTGAAATCTTACAACTGTCATCTGTCATTGTGTGATAGAAACTCCGAGATAATCTATCGGAAAGCATCTCTTCCTTGGTGCTATCAGGTGCTATCATGGCTTCGCACAGCCATTGCAATGCAGAATATTCTCCACCAAAATTTTCTTTAGGGATTAGATCGTTATATTTTTCTATTGCAATGTTTGCCAAAGAAGCATCTCCATTTCCTAAAAAGTCATATACATATTGGGCTGCATCAATCCCTTTGTCAGTTATGTCGTAGGAATCTAAACTGCCAATATGAACTATTGATTTCTGAGTATCAATTGAAAGCAAAGGATTATAATTCAGCGTGTCTTCCACATGATTCGGATAATAATCTTTGTCTTGCTGAAAGATGGAAACATAACGTTGGTCTGACAAAAATTTAGTCGTTACCGGTCTAAAACCCCAGTATCCCAGTTGAGCTTCCACCAAAAATGGATTGACATGACAATTATTTAACTCGTTGCCATGACAATTAAGATTATCTACTATAACGAAATATCCGCCTTCTTTTAATCTCTCTTTTAAAGAAGTCAAGAATGCTTTACGCTCATCTTCTCTTGACCATGTATATATAATATGATAAAGAGAACTCATGAACACCAAATCCAATGAATCCGCAATCGAAATATTGTTTGATTCAGCCTTTATTGGATTGATCCCTGAAATATTATTTTTACTCAGAAACTCATTGAGATAATCGATATAACTGCCTTCAGTATCTGTTGAATATACAATTCCTTTTGACCCTACTTTCTCTTTAAGTCTAACCGAATTGTAACCAAAACCACATCCAATATCTGCGACCTTATCTCCTTTTTCAATCGGGAGTAGGTTCATTATAGTATCTGTAAAATCCCACTGAGAACGATAAGGATCATTGAACATCAGCATATCTTCATAGAAAGTCCGTTGTTCAATGAATTCCTTCACGCTTCGTGGGCGATAATTATTCAGCTCATACTTCAGTGTGAGATATTTTTTTAGATTTTCACAATTGTTTTTTGTATAATAGTAAAACAAATCATCTGACAAGGCATCTCCGACCTCGAAATCTTTTGGCGATAACATTCGCGACAATAGATAGTACAACGAACTATAAGCCTTATCCTTAGCCTTGTTGTTATCAGCCTTTAGTTTCCATTCATCTCTTACATAAGCTATTGAATCCACATCGTGATTATCCAAAGCCCTTAGAAGAGTATATGACAATGGAATATCTGTGCTATCTGTCGGATGAGGATCCATTCCAACCCGCACTAAGGAAGATGCGTCTTTCAGCTCAATCTGAAAATTTGATTGAGCGAAAAGACACGTTACCGTGATGGCAATGAATGTTGGAATAAATATGCGCCTCATTAGATATTGTACGGATTAAGTACTCCCTGATTAAAATCTTCAGGAGGGAATGATTGATGTTGTGGTTCATAGAACAGATGAACAAGTTCGTCTGAATAGAAAGCTCCCTTGGATGTAAGTTGGATTCTATTATCGTCCTCAATCGCAAGATCGTAATGCTTTAGTAAGTCAAACTTGTCGTTTAACACGCTTGACAAATCGACACCATTAATTTTTCTGAAAAGGTTCTTATCTATGTAATAATTTTTCAGAGGAAGAATTATTGACCACAGAATCTGTTGCATCGGATTACGCACTAATGCACGGTTAACGCCTAATAAACCAGCATTAACTCTGTGGTAATACTCCTCAAAGTTTGGAGTATTTATGAGGAAACGATCATTTAGACTACTAAATGCAGATATACCAAAGCCTACCTGATCTCTCAATCTACAACATTGGTTATATGCGTAAATTGATAGATTTCGTTTATCTTTTGTAAATACCCTGCGAAGATTTTCCTTATATCCATAGTCGGATAGTATGAGATTGGAGATTTCTTTCATCCTAATTGTATCTTCCACAGAAATCAATTCATCAGGACGGTAGGACGCGAATTTCTTGATTGTGCCCTCTTGATCTCCGTATGGCTCAATCTTTAGACGATACAACTGAATTTCATCTACTCCAAGATTACAAGCTTCATCAATTACCTCAATCCAGTTTTCAAGTGTTTCGCCGGGATGTCCGTAGATAAATTCAATATTGACTTTGAATCCCATTTTAAGACAATTCTCAATAGATTCTTTAGCAATCGCTGCATTATGCGAACGATTCATCTTTTTGAGAACATTGTCATTCAATGATTGGACACCAATTGTTAAACGGTCACCCTTGAAATCTTTGATGATGCGAAGTCGTTCCAGTCCCTTTTCTCCTACTAAAGTGGAAGGATCAACATCATAATTAAACTGAGGGCAAGAAGATATATCGACATATTTTGTGAAAAATGTCAAGAATCGTTTGAGTTGTTTAGGAGATAAGTCCGTTGGAGTGCCACCTCCCATCAATATTGAACGAGACTTTATGCGACTCAGCCCACGGAATGCGAGCCATGTTTGCATCTCCTTTTCCAATGCGTCCAAATAAGTGTCTTTTTCTGAATCCCCACAATTATAGTGTGAGGGATAATGACAGAACAAGCATCTTTTGTGACAGAATGGGATATGCACATACACATCAAATTCACCGGGATTGGTTTCCCGATAATTCTGATAAGCCTCTTCCTGCGAGATTGGAAGATAGTTGGTGATTGGTGGATAATGTACACCAGCAGGAGAGAAATCTCCATGAATTGGAATTAGTCCTAATTCTTGGAATCTCTGGAATTCCTCCCATCGCTCATTTGATTGAGATATGTATTCCTGAGGTTGTTTCATATTATGAGTTTAAATTGTCTGTTTTAATTCCGGCTCTTTCAAGAATGTCTTTGAAATGCTCCATTTGTGGACGCACTCTTTTTGCGGAATAAATAGGAAAATATTGTTGAAGATCTTCCGGAGTCCCGTCATGTATTGTCACAGTATTTGCCCCTGCTTGAAGCCCAAGGAACTGTCCATCCGGAATCATTTTTTCAAGAGAACTAGTTGTTGGCATCAATCTGTTAGGATTCATAATGCGCAGCAATGCCATCATATTAAGTGTATATATCGGATTCCCAGCAGGTTCTTTCGCAAAGTCCGAGTTCTCAGCAGGTATAAAGATAGTTGTGCTATTCATCGATAAAGGCAATCGATGAGCGAGCAATAAGTCATCCACCAGATCATCGATGGTTTGATGGGGTAGTCCAACTATATTGCCTGAACCGACTCTATAGCCTATTGTATGTAGTATTTCAACACATCTTAGACGGTTTTCCAGTGTGTCATTGGGTTTGCAATATTTGAAAAGAGCAGGATTGGAAGCCTCAAATTTTAATATATAATCTGAAGCACCTGCATCATACAATCTTTTATATTGGTCATAGGACAAATCACCCATACAAAGGATAATTCGTAAGTCAGAACATTTGGCTTTGGATGCGGCTATTGCTGCTGCTGTGCTGGATACGAATTCATCATTGACATTTTCTCCAGACTGAAGAAGTATGTTTCTGCGACCTTTTTCGTAAAGATAGTTTATAAGTAAACCTATGGCATTTGCATCAAGAGTATAATTAAGCTTTTGATCCTTACCTCCAATTGCACAATAGCGGCATTTTTGTCGGCAAACATTAGAAATCTCAATCACACTCCTGACTTGAACATGATTATCAGGGAACGCAGATAATCGCTTTTCCCTTGCTAAAGAGAAAAGGACATCCTGATATTCTCCTGTGAACTTAAGAGCATCCGCCAATGTCTCTTTGTCGAAGATCGATTGACGGATGTTCGATAGTGTTATCTCTTGATTCATTGTTTATTTTTTGCTGACTGCATACCTCAAATCGCCCTTATTGCCAGAGCGTTTCAGATATGTGTCAAGGGTAATCCACATGCCATTATAAGTGCCTGATGTTTTTATTAAGCACTTCTCTGAATAGTTGGAGTAATCGTATGATTCCATTTTTTGTGTTTCATAATTAACACGCTCATCAAAATTAGGCCTATACGAAATCTCACCTGCGGACTCATTGTAAGTCCATGTTCCGTGTTCTTCTTCCCAGTTGCCAAATTCGGTAGTTGATAAATCAGAACCGTCTTTTGCTTGCGTAAGATGCCCACGGTATTTGTTCGTATATGTACCATCGGAGAGAAGCTCCAGTTCACGAGAGATTACCACGTTCTGTTCAAGACGCGGTTCCCATCCTTGATATTCGTTACTCTGCCATTTACCAATCAGTTCGCTTTTTGCGGGGATACGTCCTGTCCCGTCATCTTCAATACCCGTTGAAATTTCGGGCTCATCTTCTTTGCTGATACAGGACGATATTGTGCAAAGCGTAAGCACAATCATCATGAATGTGAGGATACGTTTCATCTGTTATCTTCTTACTTTTATGTTATATTGATTGAATTTTGTTTGCCAATTATATGTTGGTATCATCTGGGCAACAATTTGGGTTGACCATGTTCCTGCTGCATCTTGAGTATACATATTGCCATTAGGGAAAACTACAAAATTATCCGCATAGTAAACTATATTTGCGGATGTGCGCGGATTCCGGCAATTTATATATGAAGTGCAATTCCCAAACATATCATATTGATTTGTGAGTGTCGCATCTTGTTCTATCCAAATAGTACCAATAGAAGGATCAAACGAGCAAATTTTCAAAATGCCTTGATTGTTTGGATACAGAACCAATAACCCAGTGTAATTAGTGGTGTAAACATTCCACGACACCTCCATTACCGATGATTGTGCTGAGCATACCATCGGCAAGCTAAAGAGAAGCAACAATAATGTTGCCCAATATTTTTTTGTTATTCTTATCACTTTATAATTGATATAGATTGGTTCGCTATAAAGGCACTCTAAAATAGAGTTTGTGGAACAATTAAATATACTTACAATCAAATCGTTAACAGAGCTAATTTTTACAAGATGCTAAACACAAGCATTATAATCTCCTGACAGCAAGAATATTTGTTTAAATTATTTTTGACTTATCTATAGGAAAATCCGAAAATTATTTGTAATTTTGCAGTCGGTAAAGTAACTCTATTTTAGAGATTTGGACGTTTACTAAACAAAATAGCCTCAGAGCCAGACGGTCTGAGGCGAAATCGTTTTATAGGGATTTTAGGATAAGGGAGTTGGCCCTATCGACTACGGATGTATCAAGGGAGGCGAGGTAGATTTGAGTGGTTGCTTCGGAGTCATGTCCCATCCCTTCACTTATTACGCTTAATGGGATACCTTTGCTTTTGGCGGCTGATGCCCAACTGTGCCGGGCAACGTAAAGAGTGAGAGGAATGGTCACCCCAACCATTTTTGCCACAGCTTTCAGATTGTGGTTGATATTGTAGCCTGTGTTGCGATATATGCACCGCTCATTGGTGTCGGGATTACGGATTATCGGTAAAAGGTAGTCTGAGGTGTTTTCCGGGTATTTGTCAAGTAGGATTTGCATATCCTTTGTCCATTCGATTGTGAGTTGCTGACCAGTCTTTCGGCGACGATAGATGACGTAACCGTTTGCGAGGTCTGTTTTGCGTAGGTAAGCCATGTCTATAAAGCTCATGCCTCGGAGCATAAAGCTCATCATAAACATATCGCGGGCAAAATCAAGTGTAGGATTCAGCGACAAATCCAACGACTTGATTTTCTTGATTGTCTGCAAGGGCAATGCACGTTTTACCGTCTTATCCACACCGGTATAGACGTGCCTGAACGGATTACGGTTTTCGATTATATCATCCTCCACCGCGCGGTGATAGACTGCGCGGAGTATCCGTGTGTAGAAAGAGATAGTATTGGGAGCATTGCCACGATTCTGATGCCATGCCTCGTATGCCTCCATCACTTCGGAGTTGAGGCAGTCAAGCATTATGTCCTCGTCATTGCGAAACTTCTTGAAACTGTTTAATGCGGCGGAATAAGTTTCCGAGGTTCGGATTTTACCGTTCTGTTTCAGTTTGGCAATCATGCTCTCCATGTAGTTGAACAGGGAGTATTCATTGGCATATCGGTGAAACTCATCTATCACATCGTCAGCAGAGTACGATAGCCCCTCGTTTTCAAGTTTGCGGATGATTTTCGTCAGACGCTCGACATCCCAGCGGATTCTCTCGCGGATTGAAAGTATGAACGATTTACGCTCACTTTTCTGGGTGGTTGTCACCATAGAGCGGTTTTCGTCCCACTCAGTTGGGAAGACATGATAGTCCGAAAGAAGTTGCCGGGGCTTTCTCTCGTGGATAATCTGATAGTAGATAGTACCCTCCCGGTCAGCGACAGTGGAAGGACGGAATTTAACTTTTATCGTAGCCATTTTCTTTTGAGTTATTGGTTATAAGATATAGCAAGGGGACACACTCCGGAAAGAGCGCATCCCCTTGAACATCATAAAATATTAGAATTATGGGATGTAGAGGGCGGCGAGTTCGGTGAGGCGGCGGGTGTGGAGGCCTTTATGGAACTTGCCTTTGTAGTGGCAGTGGGAGGAGTAGGCTTTGAAGATGTTGCGGTTGCCGGATTTGAGTTTTTTGAGGACGGTGGATTTGTTGACTACTCCCGGACCGCAGTTGTAGGCTAAGGCTCCTAATAGTACGCTGTCTTTACCATATTTTGAGTAGAGTGCGCAGAATTTGCGGAGGTCTTTGCGCAAGAGGGCATCGGCTTCTTTTTCGGAAAGTTGGCAGCCTCGGCGATAAGGTTCTCCGGGTTGAACTTGGTGACCGTAGCCAACGTATGGCCAGTGCTTCGGTTTGTGTAGTGTCTCAAATTTCTTGATTATCAAGACTGCCCGCTCAAAGAGGGGCAAGTCCATTATGTTACGTTTTGTTTGCTGCCCCGTCTGGGCAGATTGCTGAGAACGAGCGTATGCCGAGGGCATTGCTGCCATGAGCGACAGCAATGCTATGAAGAATATCGTCAGTTTTTTCATTGGCCAATAGGTGTTACGATTCCTGGATTTACTGGTTTTACAATAACGCCGCCGTTGTCATCGCCGGAGTCTTTGCCGTTGAACTCAAAGGTCTGCTCCCACGGGGTTGAGCCGAAGTTGTCTTCGATTACCACAAGGAATTTGTGGGCATCGGAGGATTTAGCTGTGTAGTTGAGGCGGAAAGTCTTGTTTTCGAGCAACACACGGTCGTTGTTGGTCAGTATCGGGCCATCGACGAGTTTCAGTGTGCCCTCTCCGTCATACTGGAAGTAGCGGATTGTGTAGAGGGTATTGGCATAGTTGCCCTCCGGCTTGATTTCAAAGCGAAGCTCCACGGTCTGACCCTTTGTGATTTTGTCACCGTAGGGCATAACATCAACCGTGAAGGGATAGGACTGCTGCACGTCGAGGTCGTCAGAGCAGGATGAGAGAGCTAACACGAACGCGAAGAGAGCTACCCAGAATCCGAAGAAACGGACAGGGGTGACGCGGATTGCGCCGATTTTATTGAGAATTGTTGTCATATTTTTCAGAGTTTGAGTTTTGGTTTTTGTGTTGTCGATTTTTTCGGATTGAGCGACATAAGATAGTCGTTCAAATCTTTGTGTTCAGGGTAAAGCGATGATTTGTCTATCACTTTGTCTTCCATTTCTCGTTTTAGTCTGGCGAGAGCCGCACGACCCGCTACATCATTATCAAGGTAGCATAGTATCAGCGGATAGCCGGAGAGTGTCGGGATTGCCTTTCCGATATTGGCCACCGAGTTTAGCACCACGGTATCATTACCGTCATTCAATCCTAATCTTTCCGCCGAGAGAAAATCCATGAAGCCCTCGAATACGTTGCATCGCGGATTGCCATTGGTAATATGGCTTATCGCTTTCGGAGGAAACGATCCTTTGAAGAATGGATTGCGAAGCTCGTAGCCGTGAGCCACATTCTCAAAGCCGATGGCATAGTAGCGTTTGCCGTGAAGCTCATAGTCAGCCTGCACACAGTATCGTTGGGCGATTTCTTTCGGTATGCCACGGTCTGCGAGGTATTTCAGCAAAGCCGGGTGTTCCAGCTTCGATATTTCTACATTTGAGAATGTCGGCTCCTCCTTGAATGGCATCGGTTTATAAGGACGCTCTACGGGCAACTGCATTTTCTCGGCGATGAACTCCGCCTGAAGGATGAAGTCGGTTGTTCCGGCAATTTCCCCTGCGAGGGAGAATATATCGCCGCCATTGCCTGTGCCGAAGTCAAACCATACACCTTTGCGTGGATTGACATGGAACGACGGATTTCGTTCATTGCGGTATGGAGCATAAAACCACAATCCCTTGCTGTCGCGTCCGGTAGGCTGGTAGCCGAGGTGATTGAGAAAATCCACAAGGGAGATTTTACGGATGTCGTCGATGTTCATCGGCTAAAACACATATTTGAGTTGCACACCATAGCTGAATCTGAAATGCCCCGTTGAGTTGCCGAAGACAAACCTCTCCTTGATATTGGCACCGAGAGCAAAATTATCGTTCAGGTAGAAATCCGCTTGCAGAGTAATTGCACCTCCATAGATGAAGGCATCGCCGTTGTGGAGCGTGGATCCGTCGCTCAGGATTTTGTCACCCCAGTTAACAGTTTCATAGCCACCGAGAGCCGACACACCGCCATAGAGGTGGAAAGT
>UMKE01019825.1_pt1 | contig 22778 bp, 25 predicted proteins | sample 1966231 | NCBI WGS metagenome assembly UMKE01 (sample SAMEA4836168, study PRJEB28245) | human gut metagenome | biome: gut microbiome; material: fecal sample | place: Denmark | collected 2008 | reverse complement strand
TACCATGTCACTATGGCATTCTTCCAGCCTTTGCCTGCATGTATTGGCTCATACGCATACAGATAGAAAAACATTGCAAGGAAAGAAAGAAGTAGTGAGAAACCAAACGGCTCGTACAAAGCAATCAGGATGTTTGTGAGGATCTTTCCTAGTAAATCAATCGTTTCTTTCATCATTGTTTAGATATCACCGAACAGGTCGGCCTTATACATACCATCCGCCAACATTTTTTTGAAGCTGTCCTTTACTGCTGCGACGTCTTCATGGTAGGTCATTCCGTACCAGGTGTCGTTGGTTTTCAGAACCTTCACAGACATTTTGCCCTGCTCCAGTAATTTACCGATGAAGATAGGAATCAGATACTCTGCTTTCTGAGGATTACCTGGAACTTCCTTCTCGAAGAACTCCTTGAAACCATTTTCCAGCACATTCAGAAAATCAGGAGTCAATCCCCACATATTCATGGAAACAAGAGAGTTCACATCAACAGCCACACCGTCAGCCTCTGCTCCATCTGCAGTCTTTACGATGTTCTTGGTCTCCACAACCTCAGTCAAGTTGTTATCCTCGTCCATCTTGCAGATACCACGAGTCACACCGCCATTATCGGACAGTGTGTTCTTCAGCACAAAGCCTGCCATACAGGACTTACCACCATTCACCAGATACTCATGAACAGCCTTGAAACCTTCCTTGCCGTAGTAATCGTCTGCATTGATCACAATGAACGGGGTATCAATCACTTCCTTCGCTGCAAGGACAGCCTGACCGGTTCCCCACGGCTTTGTACGGCCTTCCGGAAGTTCTCCCGGAATATCGTTGATATCCTGAAATGCGTAGTCCACAGTTACGTTATGAGAAGAGCAAATGGAGGCAATACGATCACCAATGACCTCTTTGAACTCCTTCTCGATATCCTTACGGATGATAAATACCACATGATTGAAACCAACTTCAATCGCATCATGGATTGAGTAGTCCATGATGATATGGTTAGCATCATCGACCGGCTCCAACTGTTTTATTCCTACTCCAAATCGGCTGCCGATTCCGGCTGCCATGATAAGTAATGTTGTTTTCATAATCTCTCCTTATTGTGTTCAGATTGCTTTAACTGAGCATCCTTAACACATACAGATTCGTAATTTCTTCATGTTATCCTTTCTTTAGAAAACTTTTAGAGCATATTTACTCATTTTATTAGTATTTCGTAGGGTCTGATCCCAATGTGTAAATCAGTTAACGTTTTGTTCAAAACAGGGGGAAGTTAAGATTTAAATTTCTTCCCGCATAACTCCAGCGCCGCAGCAATCACCTGATCCATATCATAATACTTATATTCTCCCAGACGTCCTCCAAAGATTACTTTTTCCTGTGCATCTGCCATTTTCTTATATTCCCTGTACAGATTACTGTTCTTCTCATCATTAACCGGATAATAAGGTTCATCTCCCGGTTTCCATTCAGAGGAATACTCCCGGCTGATGACTGTCTTAGGAAGATCATTTCCATCTTCATCCTTACCAAACTCAAACCATTTATGCTCAATGATCCTCGTCCATGGTGTTTCACGGTCTGTGTAATTCACAGCAGCATTTCCCTGAAAGTTTGGAATGTCCAGAACTTCATTCTCAAAACGAACAGAACGATATTCCAGATTTCCAAGACGGTAATCAAAAAAAGCATCTATTGCTCCTGTATAGACCACTTTTTCGGCAAGCTGGTCATATTCCTGCTTCTTCGCCAGATAATCTTCATTTAATCTGACCTCAATTCCTTCCAACAGGTTCTCCACCATCTTTGTATAACCACCCACCGGAATTCCCTGATAAAGCGCATTAAAATAATTATTATCGAAGGTCAAACGTACAGGAAGCCTTTTTATGATAAAGGCCGGCAACTCCTTACAGTCACGTCCCCACTGCTTCTCTGTATATCCTTTTACCAATAAATTTAAATAAAATCGATCTGAGTGTTATATATGTATATTTTTCCAACCCACGATACAGCCAGTCCATACCAATCCCATTAAATAATAATGTGGTACTCATAATCAAAAATAATGAACGTTCTGCCTGCAGCCGAGGTACACATCCCAAGGCGATTCCAAATGCAATATATGTTATCACCGTCATACCAACATTAATAATAAAGATTTCCTGAACAGTTCTGGATAATTCAATTTTATCATCCCGTACCTTTGCACATGCCCGGATTCCGTAAGTTGGAATTCCCAACTGCGCAAACAACGCAAAATAAGCAATCACCGAAGTGGCAAAAGACACTTTTCCAGTCCCCTCCGGTGACAAGATACGCGAAACATATGGAAATGTGATTAATGGAAAAATGAACGATGACATTGTAAGTAATGCATTCATTATGAAGTTCTTTTTAATTGAAGTTTGTTTCAAAACTGTTCTCCCTGTGCTTTTTTAACATATTTTGTACGTGCAATAAGAGTCTGCTGAACTGCAGACTCTTTCATGTTCTTCCAACGTTCCTCTACTTTTCTTTCTTTATTGTTACTTCCAATCCAAAAGATGTCCAAGTAACTCCCGCCAATCCTATCATAGATATTGCCTGTGTACTTCCTATAAAAAATGCCTGGATAGAATTAGTATCACTGGCTTTGTCAGGATTTGTTGCATATATTATTATACTTCCACTCATCCAGTGTGGGGGGTCTTGTGCCTGCTAATGTCAATATAGGAACAACTTTTTTTCAAAGTTAGCTCATAAAGCACATGATTATTAAATTACCCTCAAAATAAGCACAAAAAAAGAACCTCTGATTTCTCAGAAGTCCTCATACAATTCAATCCTTATTATTTATTACTCTTTATCAAAAACTACTCCTAGACGATTATCTTCGTTCACTGTGAAACCTATTTGAGGTTGTATATCAATCCCATCAATTTTAAATATACTTGATGGCTTTACTAATACATATGTATCATCATCCAGCAATATAGTTAATAAATGTCTTTCTAATAAAAATAATGCTGCCAAAGCATATAATACATTTTCAAGATTAGCCTCCGATATATTGGATAATCTATCATGTTTAATCATATTATAACTCTTCCACCATTTCATTGCCTTCTCCAGCTCCTCAAATGGTTGCAGTTGTATATTGAAATAAGAAACATTAACTTTTTCCTCTTTTATCCTTGGATAGCTAGACAGAATATCACTTTTATAATTACTCATGTTTTTACTACGATCACCAGGATATCCGCAAATCTGTTTAAATAATACATCTATTTCCGCACCAATATTTTGGAGCAACGATACAAATTCATAAGAATATACATTAAAATTGTCTTTATCAAAATATACAAAGGAACTAACATTCATAAATTTCGCTTCTATATGCTGATAATAATTCCAATATTTTGCTTCAAATTCTGTTCTTTTCATTCCATTCCTCCATTTAAAGCTCAAATATTATTGTTATTGTAATTTTAATGTTATCATAATCAGCTTATCTCGGCAACGATTTCCGTATGTACGCTTTTGCCCATTTATATATTTTAACTTTCTCCGCCTTGCACGACAACAGCCTGTTTTAAATCAAATTCCACCAGATTATATTCTGGATAATGTGTTCCTGCTATTCGGTATGTAGCATTTTCACTCCATCCGCACACTTTCCAGATCATTCTTTGCATCTGAATACTACATATTTTAAAATCCCAGTCCTTTGGATTATATTCTGGCACACGAAAGCACTCCGCTTCCTTTCTTTTCGCTGACTGAACTGCCAGTGTCCTCTTTTCCGGATTAAATAAGAAGCGAATATACTTCGGATCACCTAATTCTTTTATTGTTGATCGAAAAATTCTTATTGTTCCTGTTTTTTGGCACAGAGATACCCCTGTGATGTTTGCTGTAATTTTCGACATCTGCACTCCTCCTTTCAAAATGAGTGCTATTCTTCTATCACCTTGCCGATGAAAATTCTATATAGCCGTCTGTCAAATTGGTTTCCAACGCTTTTTTATGCTCCTCTACTGACAAACCAAAAGAATCCTTCCATCCTTTTGGATAAAATGGTATTCTGTTCAATTTTCTAGCTACTTTCTCTGCGATTTCATCCTGTTGCTGCTCTGGTGTCTGATCTGTTGACGTAGAAACAGTTGTTTCCTTTGCTGAATATTCTGCTTTTACTTTTTTCTTTCTCTTAGTGTCCATGAAAATCTCTGTTTCCAATAAATCAAAGATATACATAGTCTCATCTTCATGCGTTATCTTATGTCCCAAAATCTTGTACCGACAATCCGTGTCCCATCCCATCATATCATACATCATGGCTGAGAATAATTTGTTTGACATTTTTCTACTTTTTCTTTTATCTGGTTTCTCAATGCACCAACGCAAAGCATCCTTATCATTTTCTTCGCATTTACGCACTACCATTCTTTTATTATCCTGATTCACCAAAATCTGAATATAAACTGCATCCTCTAAACCAGCAATACAAGCAGTATTAAATGTCACACTATCTCTCCGTATTACAACCGCCGGTTCCCGTAAATGGGCAAAAAGCTCCCTTCTTACAACCTGGTAGCCATCATAACTAAAGTCCTGTGCCAGTTCCAGTGCCTTTTGATCTACATTTTCCGTATTATCATTATTAGCCTGACGCATCATCATTTCACTCATACTGCACACCTCATTTTCTCTATCATGTTCTGTGCCTCATTATCCAGCTTTTTTAAAAGATTTTCCGATATAACTTCCATACCTTCTATTGTTTTAGCTGGTCGCAACACATCCCAATTCCCACAATACTTAACTCTATGTAAAAGAACAACTTCCTCTGTCCGACATCCAAAATGATTTCTCCACTGCTTCGGAAAAAGTGTTCTAACAATCTTTTTTGTTTTATTTTCTGGCTTGTCCTCTATATCCTTTGCACATTCAGATGTATTTGCATCTGGTAACTCTTCCTGAATTATTTCATGTTTAATTACTTCTGGTTCTTCTAAATCAAATAACAAAATCTGTTCATTATTTTCCTTTGAATACTGCCCTCTAAAGCGATATTTACATTCATCATTCCAATTCATCAAGTCAAATAATGGTTCTGAAAAACCCTTGCAACTTTTCGGCAAAACCGCCCATTTTCCATTTCGTATCGTTCCCCATTTTACTGCATTTATATCATCTTTATCACATGGTCTTACAGCAATACACTTTTCAACGGAATTGAATAATATTTCAACATATTCCACATTTTCAAATTTTTTCAGACAGGCAGTATTAAACGTAACCTTTCCTTCTGAAATTGTCATTGCCGGATTCAATCTGGTAGAAAAGAACTGTGCCCGGACAATCTCATATCCCGATAAATCGAAGCCGCTGTCTTTTCTTTCTTCTTTTTCAGCATCATTTATATCTGTCTGATCGGAATAGGCACTCTGACTTGCTTTTTCATAATCTTCCCCAGTAAATCCTGTCCATGACCGGTTGACAGAAACAAATCCTTTTAACGCTCCTTCATCCACCACTTTTAAATTTGGAAACGGAAATCCCTTTTTAGCATATCTGGCTGCAGTCAGCATCTTCTGTGCTGCATTGTAAATATCCCTGTCAACAATAGCTTCATGGTGATCTGATTGTCTATACTGGTTACGATCATGACGATTTTTCTTTGCCTTATGGTCAAGATAATTTGGTGTAAATGTTTTTCTGGAAAGTACATCTCCACAATATCGTTCATTTCTCAGCAAACTCACTATGCTGCTACTTGACCACTTGGTATTTCCCGGTTTTGTCTTTCTCTTTAGTTGCGTCAGTATGTCTGCAATTTCTGCTGTCGGAAATCCATTAAGAAACAAATAATAGCATAAACGCACTGTTTCCGCTTCTTCCTCATTAATCACCAGATTTCCATCTTCACCAATATCATATCCTAACAATTTGGGTGTAAGAAAGATTCCTCTGGAAAAACGCTGCTCTATGGAAATGTTCATAATCTCACTCTTCGTATGAGATTCTTCCTGTGCAGCTGCTGATAAGACTGCCAGCATCATTTCACTGGTATTATCCAATGTATAAATATGTTCTGTTTCAAAAAATACTCCTACCTGTGGCCGCATATTTGCAAGTTCACGAACCTTTGCAATGCAGTCCACAATATTTCTGGCAAATCTAGAAACACTTTTTGTAACAATCAGATCTATTTTCCCTGCCTTACAGTCCTCTATCATCTGGTTAAATTCATCCCTATGCTGCAAGGACGTTCCAGATATTCCTTCATCAGCATAAATCCCGACTAATTCCCACCCCTGATGTTCCTTAATCATGTCCTCATAATGATTTTTCTGTAACTCATAGGATGAAGTCTGGTTAACATCATCAGTAGAAACACGGCAATAGGCACAAACTCTCTTTGTTCCTGTATCTTCAAATAGCTTCTCTTTTTGCTTTGCCGGAATAAACTCCAATTCGCTACGATCTACACCTTTATATCTGGCACGAATCTTCTCTTTCCGTTCTTCCTGGCTTACAGCATATCTCTCCTGTTCCGTCATCTGCTGCACCCCTCTCCATGTGCCAATACCATGCATTTCCCTTTTTATATGCCTGGATTCCTGCTTCTTTCTTTGCATTTTGTACGGTTCTTTTTGAGAATCCATACCGGCTCATCTCTTCAAAGATTTTTACGCTCGCTACATCATTCTCTGCCAATAACGTATGCAAATAATTGACCGCCATATCTTTCTTGGCAGAAGATTTCTGTCCTGCTGCCAACTCATTTATATCTATCTCACATTTACCAATCCACGAAAATCCTTTATCTCGATCCAGTTCAAAAGCTATTGGTTCCCCTTCTGGAGCAAGACTTGATTTAATTGGAAGCATATATCGTTTTGAAGGCTCATCCTTATCCCTGGCAACCAACAACACACTTCTTGCTGCTGCCGCTATATCTATACTTCCAAGTCCCCTGTATATGTTCTTTCCCCCATTGGTTTTGTTCATATGTCCAACTAAAACAATCGCACAGGCATATTCTGATGCAATGTTTGCCAGCTTTGTCATCGTTTCTCTCATTCTGACAACACTCTGCATATTCCCATTCTTTCCTATAAAAGCCTGTATTGGATCCAGCACCAGTAGCCTTGCACCAGTCATTTTTACTGCAAGTTCTATACGCTCATCATCCAGTGTCAAATCCCCATCATCGTCTTTAATAAATGCTACTTTACGACAATCAGCACCAGCTCTTTCCAGTCTTGGCTTTATCGTATCACCCTTGCTGTCCTCAGAACATTGGTAAATCACTGTCATCGGATTCTGTATCTTATTTCCATCTGGCAAAGTAGCACCTTTAGTCAATATTGCAGCTATATGAAGAATCAAGGTTGACTTTCCTTCCCCCGGATCTCCCTGCAATATTGTAATCTTCCCACAAGGAATGTATGGATACCATATCCATTCAACACTTGAAGATTTCACATTGGAATAATATTCAATTCCACTGAATGAATTATCCCATTTCAAATTTATCTAACCTGCCCATTCTTCTAGTATTAATATACTTTTCTTTTAAACTTCTAGTTATACTTAATTATAATATAACTTATTTGGGAATACAATAAGAAATATCAATTATCAGTTAAAGTTTCCGCAAAATATCAACATTCAGTTAAAGTTTGGGAGGTGACACTTTGGAAGTAGATATTGATTATATTGCAATCGGAAAACGAATCCGTTCTGCTCGTCTGGCAAAAAAGATGACCCAAGAAACCCTTTCAAATATGATTGACGTTACACCGACCTATATCAGTACCATAGAAAATGGACATACCAAGCTGAGCCTTTCTACTTTACTCAGTATTGCACAAATCCTTGACACCACCGTAGATCAGCTGCTCTATGACAATACGCCGGTACTCATTTCACAATTTGATGCTGATATTAAGGAATTGACAAGTGACTGTTCCAAACAGGAAAAAGATTTCCTGCTGGAAATAATAAAATCAACCAAGGCGGCATTGCGTAATTATAAGCCCGGAAAATAGGAAGAGTGCAGAGATTATTGTTTCTCTGCACTCTTGTCATATTGCATTGCGTTCTTGCTTCCTTGCGTTCTTATCTATTTCTTTTCTCTCTACAAAACCATACAACATCTTTGGGATTAAATTTTACACATAATTTAAAATCAAATTCATATGCGTAATATTTTCTCCTAATACATTCTATGGCTCTCCTTTTATCCAGCAAAACACCATCTACATAATAAAATTCTTTATACTTTCCAAATTTTTCTAATTCTTCAATACATTCTTGTTCTGTTAGATTTTTCATTTTTGCTTTTGATACTACAAACTTATAGTAAAAATCATCCTTCTTTACATATATATGCTCATTTATTCCTGACATTCTGCACATCTCTATCGCATTTTCTTTCTCTCTGAGTTTCTTATAGTTCTCAGATTGTGCATATTTTACAAGTGCCCAATCTGATGTATATGAAAAGTTACGCATTGAGAAATTTGTACCTTCTATGTATTTCAGAACCGTATCAATGCCATTTTTATCATAAGAGATAGTCAATTTAAGACATTTATTCTTTATAAACCAGTTTAAAGCTTCCTGACCACATGTTTCTACAAATCCTGCGACCGTTTTTTCATGTACAATATCAGAATCATCTGAATAGTGCATAATTGCTGTTATTTTGGTATATTTTATATAACAATCCATTTCATCTTCAAATTTCCATCCAAATATCTTATTCCGTTGCATACTATTGTTTAAGTATTTTGCAATTATTTTCGTATCTAAATCTCCGGCTTCATCCGGCTCTGAATTTGCTAATTTTATGTCCACAATTTTTCTTTGCTCATTTTGAATCCAATTATAAATGCTCTCCTGTTCTTTTTCACTAATATTATAATTATGATTATAAAGTTCTCCCAGTTGTTTACACTCTTTTATGAATGATTCTTTCAATAAAACTGTCTCTCTATCAAAAAAAGCAGCTAACTCTTTTAGCGTATAATTCTTTTCTGATTCAGGAAACTCATTCCAAGAAAAAAACTCTGACAGTTCACAGAAGCCTCCTATCAAATCATAATATTGGCAATAAAGCATAAATAGAAATTTTACATTAAATTCTTTCGTCCATATCTTGTATTTTGCAATAATAAAATCTGTACTTGCCTCAAATGTATCTGTTATCGAAATATCTTTAGGGATTCTATACTTAAAACTCTGTACAATATTTTCCAGATTTTCCTCTAAAAGAAATGATATTCTTAATCCACTAATTATATCATCTGTTATTGTTGTATCTAACAGTTCCCTTATTCCTTTCCGATATTTTTCCGTTCGTACTTCTGTTTCTGAATAAGCATAGTAATAAATCAACTGAAATATCATTGACAAAAACAAAAAATAATGCAAATCTCTTTCGTATTGATTCTTTACAGTTATGCTACGAACAAACAAAGTATAAATCCTTTTCCGTTCCTCTATATTATCCGTGTTTAAAATATACTTAAAAATGTCTAAAGCAACTTCTTCCTCAACTAGCAAATTACCATCATCACAATTTCGGGAAAAATGTAACAATTCATCCAAGTATTTTTTTAATATCTGGTTTTTAATCTTAGGAGTTGCTGATTCATTTTTTATCAACATATAGAAATATTGATACAATATCTTTCTCCATTCAACATTTGTTATTTTCCCATTTTTATATTCTTTTAATACACACACAGATAAAACTTGATTTCTATAATCATTTCTTTCTAGTTCTTTGTCATCAAAATACTTAATTTCGTATATTGGTTTTAAATACAAATCTTCTTTCCAGTAATCATATTTAGATATGCCATTGAACATATCTATGATTTGCTCAAGCATTTTATTATACCCAAATTCTATACTTATATTACAGCATACCTGCTGAAGTCTAGTTTCAATGAATTTTTCCTGTTCCCACGACATATCCACATTCTTGTCAACAACATGCATTAATGTAGAATATAGCGTACATAATTCCTCCATTTCCTCTATGTTAAGTTTTTTACAACTTTCTATCAACGCATTAGTCAACGTATTAATATGATATGAAATCTTTCCATTCTTATTAAAATCTTTCTTTACAAGACTTTCATATCCATCCTTCAATGTTTTTTGTACAGATTCATCATTAACCATAATGTCAAAAACTGAATATGCCATACATCCCGCTGAAAAAATAGTAGCTAGCAATAAACATATCATAGTGTTGACACAGCTTACTTTAAAATACAGACTTAGCAGTACAATCCCTAATACAATCCATAACAGTGATATTCTTATATATCTCTTTAAATTAATACGTTTTTTTAATCCATCAAATGTTAATAGTTCCCTTAATTTATATCCATAAAATTTTTCTTGTAAAATACCAGCAACTAATGCAATTATTGAAAAACTCAGTAGTCCAACCGATACAATAGCTGCAAAAATATAATCCATGTATGATTCTGTTACAGTAAACAGTGATATATCTGTCACCGCAACCCCTATATCAAGAATAATTCCAAGAAATATTATTCCTAAGGATATTTTTAGCCAATTACAATATATTTTTTCTTTCATATAGTACCTCTTTATTTAACGATATATCCATCGTCCCTGATTCCAATAAGGTTGAACTTCATTTGCTGAACCATGAAGCTCATCAAAAAGATTAAATGCTACTAATTTTGCTGTATCCAAATCATATATCTTTTTTTCATGATACTTCCATCGTGTTTCCTCTTGGAAAATCACACCCCATCCTGACCCAAATTTGCTTCTCATAATCGTGATATTCTCACCTTTATATCGTAATACATAATTTCCACTTCTAGGATGCACATTCCATCTTTGTTTCATAAAATTTTTTCGTCTATTAGATCTGTTTCTCAAATTGTTCTCTCTTGCTTCTGGATTCACATAATCATCTGTCATTTTTGATGCACATATACATCCTACATGTAATTCTCCATGGACTTCCGGATGTTTCATAATATGTACATATCGAATCTTTTCATTTCCACACATTTCACATTGTTCATATTCTATTTCTTCACCTTCTAATCCCTCTCCCAAATCCTCCATTCCAATTTCTGTCCAACCTTTATGTGGTAAATCGGCTTTATTCCATCTCATAACAAACATCCTCCCAAACAAATAATTTGCACGAACAGTTACATTATTATTTTACCATATCTGCAAACACATAAAAATACCGCCGGATATAATTTTTCTCTATCCAGCGGTACCTCTTAAAAATCATTCTCAAACATCGACAGTCCTGCCATCATCATTTCTTCATCCATATCCATTCCATCATTCATCACTTCTTCCTGTTCCTTTTCTGATTCCCCTTCCATATTTATACCTACTTTGAGTTGCTGCATGAACTCTTTATCCTCCAGTAGCTGCCGTTTTAATTCTTCTACACCGACATTTACATTATTATAGGAAGAAGCACCTTTATGTTCTTTATGTAGCCAGGCATATACTAATTCTGTAATCAGTGCCGTTTTGCATCTTTTCTGAGATTTTAGATATTCTCCGATTTCTTTCTGCCGTTCATTATCTTCATTGAATATCAATACTACTCGTATCTGTCCCACATCTGCACCCCCTTATCTTTTCTGGAGACGCATTGCTGTCAACTTCTCATATCCGATTGCATTTGCTCTGACATCCTCAATAAACTCTATGTATTTAAAATCCGGCGATTTCTCAATCTGTGGTTTCAATAACAGGCTTCCTCCACCAAGAAATACTGCTGGATTAGTTCGGAAATCCGGTACATACGCATGAAGTTTATTTGTAATTCTTTGCATCCAGTCCTCTGCCATTTTCTGAATTTCTCTGATTACTTCTTCATCCAAAATGGTTGCCTCCTGCATTAACACCTGTTCTACATCGGAAGATTCCAGATGAATACCAAAGTTCTGCTGAATTACATTGGAAATTTCCGAACGGAGGATTGCCATACCGGAACGATCACTGACTCTGACTGATAAATCTGGCTGCCCTTTCCGGATTACCAGCAAGTCTACGGTTCCATCTCCAATGTCAATGCAGTTAACTGTCCGGTACTGTTTGAACAGACTTGCTTTATAACACATAACCGCTGCAAAATTCTGAGGACTCACAAATGTATCTTTCAGATAACAGTTAACCGATTTTCCGTTAAACTTAAAGGAGATACCATGCTTGGAATGTTCCATAAAATATCTCTTGAATCCAGGAGCTTGCTGTCCAAAATCTGCCGGTGGAAGTCCAATTCCAAGTACAATATCCTTTCCAGATAAAGTAATTCCCCTGCTCTTGGCTTCTAATGCTAATGCAAATAATGTGAGAATAAAATAATCTTCATCCACAGTTTTATCCGCCTTAAAAGGCATCCGGGTTTCTGACAATGTATAAAATGTTCCCTGATATTCAAGAATGTCCTCATTCATAAATCTTCCAGGTTCAGAAGTATATCTAACCAATCCACATGGAAAATCTACATTGCTTCCCTTCATATTTCCATTTCCATGATCAATTCCAAAAATAATCTCTGCCATATCTACTCTACCCTTTCTTCAGTAATGATGTACCTATGTGTCACTTAACTTTAACTGACGAGTTTTTGAACCATTTTTTCTTTTATTTTGGTGACAGCTAGGTGTAATTTTACTTGTACTTTTGTGTCTGTTCTGTCAGTTAAGTGTTACTTTTGTATCTATCATTATTATAAGTGTCACATTTGTATCTGTCAATATTTTTCTGAAACTTTTGTGGCACTTTCTTCTGAAAATATGGTATACTTTTTTCATTGGAGGACTTTGCCTATGAATACAGGAGAAAAAATCAAATATTTTCGGCTGGCTCGTAATATGACACAGGAACAACTTGCACAGGAAGCAGAAATCAGTTTCAGCACTCTCCGCAAGTATGAAGCCAATGAACGAAATCCCAAGTACGAACAACTATTGAAAATTGCCGCTGCACTTGAGATCAGTGTAAATATCTTTATGGATTTTGACATTGAATCCGTATCAGACTTACTTTCGATACTCTTTAAAATGGAAAATCAGGCAGATTTAGAAATCACTACTACGAAAGAATCAGCCCCATCATTATCCGATGATACTCTTTTTCTACATTTCAAAAATAAATATATAAACTCTATTTTAAGAATGTATCATCTTTCCGTAGAAGATATAAAAGACATGGATATTCAACAACAGGAAAAGGCTTTAGCAGAAATCCAGAACAGGCTATTAGATAATAATTCAAGTATTCATTCCGATAACCCCATATCCACTGACTCTAAGAAATCTGTTCTTCCTCTTTCTTCTGCCGATCAGATGTGGCTTGAATTATCCTCTGACTGCTCAGAAGAAGAAAAAGAAAAACTGCTCAAAGCAGCCACATTTACAAAGAACTGTTTACGTCATTCAGATAAATAAAAGTGAGTACAAAAAGAGACAGATGTTTATTTGCACCTGTCTCTTTCTTTTCGTTTACACATTTCTCTTTACTCATGAATTTCCAACGGAAGTCCATCTGGATCATGGAAAAAGGTCATTTTCTTTCCAGTATAATCATCAAATCGTACTGGTTCTGTTTCAATTCCTTTCTCATTCAATTCTTTTACGGTATCGTCCACACTCTTCACTTTAAACGCCAGATGTCTTAATCCAAGAGCCTCCGGATAATTTACACGAGCTGGAGCGTTCTTTATAATGAACAATTCTATTTCCTGCTGCCCACATGCCAGATCAATCTTATAATCGTCACGCTCTGCCCGGTAATTTTCTCTGATTATCTGAAACCCCAGCAGATCTACATAAAAGTGTTTTGATCTTTCGTAATCACTTCCTATAATTGCTATATGGTGAATGGTATCGAACATCTTTCCGTCCTCCGTTTTCTTTTCACTGATATGAACTTCATAAATATTTTACCACAGCAAAAGTGAACTGAAAACAGTCTTTCCTAAATAGTTGCTTTCTTCAGCTTTTCTGCCAGTTCAAACCTAAATTCCAGTTCAAGCATATTCTTTCCGTCCCGATCAGAGTTTCCTATATAAACCCAGTCAGCTTCATTAAGTAAGCACTGCATAGTTTCCTTATCTTCAAGTGCTGTTTCTCCGTCACTGAGAAGCCAAATACATCCTGTCTGCAGTTTTATAAGTGCCGACATATCTGGAAATGTCTGAACTTTTATATTGCATCCGGAGATTTTTGAAAACTGCATAGCCTGTTCCGATAAATAAACAAATCTCTGATATTTTGCAGCATTGACAATCTGGTAATGTTCTCTTTTCTTTTGCTCTGCATTTTCCATGATTGCCCGTGCTTCCTGCAATGACTTTTTACGTTCTTTTTCCCGTTCTTCTGGAGATAATGACTGATCGTGTTCTTCCATTTCTCTTTTCATTTCTTCAATCATTTTCTCCTGCTCATCATAATAAAATTTTTCAATATTCACTTATACAGTTCCTCCCATACACCCTTCATCCTTCTCTTACAATATTCTACTATATTTCCCTTTATTTTACATTACACCTTGTTAAGATTATATCCTTTATGGTGAATATGTCCACCATATTTTTTATTTTATTCGACAATTATAATTAGAATTAATGGTATTTTATGCCAAAACATAGGAAAGGCGGGGATACCGTGATTGATTATAGTCCGTTATGGAAAACTATGAAGGAATGTGGCATTTCTCAATATACTCTCATCAACCGGGGCATCGACAAACACACTCTCGATCAGCTTCGTAAAAATCAAAATGTCACTGTTCTCACTATTGAAAAATTATGTGATATTCTTCACTGTACACCTAATGATGTATTTTCGTTTAAAAAAGAAAATGATTCATAATACCGTCATAGCATAGCATCTTTTCTATGACGGTATTTCTGTATAACCATAACATAATAAAACCGCAAGCTCTCTGGCCTGCGGTTTTATTGTCTTTAAATCTGTATTTGATATTTCCAGTTTAAATATTCCTCATCAGATATAAGCCCCCTTGCTCGTTTTCCCCGTATCACTCCCCATGCAAACAGAAAATCATTGAGTTTTTTATTGTGAAAGTTGATTACAACATCTCCTGTCTTAGAGTTTCTCTCCAACTTCATTTCGGGAAAATAATCTTCCAGTACAAGAAGCCTGTATATCATATCTTCTTCCTTGTAACCAATCGGAATAGCAATATTTCTTGGATCAGCTTCTAACACTTCTGCTATTTTATTCAGCATTTTTTCTTTTGGAGTACGCTTTCCAGTTTCGTACTGTGCCATTCTCGGTCCTGCACTTTCTTCTCCAATTCCTACTGCTATTCCAAGTTCTTTCTGCGTTATTCCTCTTATGTTCCGGATTCTTTTAATGTTCTCGCCTGTACTCATATTTTACTTCGCCCCTTTCGTATTAAAACACTCACTGGAAATGTAATTACATACCAGACTGCTCGTACTGCAATCCCGATTGCAACAATGAAACCAAATACAGCTCCGATAATCACACTCATAGCTGCCATGCCAACTGTTCCAGATAAATCCCATCTTGACGGAATAATAATGAACATATATGGTATCCCTATTGGAACACCGTATACCAACATAAACCGGAACCAGTCAATCGAACCATCTACTATAAATATGTACTGTCCAAGCCAGGTAATTGTTCCAAGTAACAACAGCGGTAAAATACCTTTTGTAATAAAACTTTTCATTATGCGATGTCCTCCGTTTTCTTCTTGATCCTATCTGCCATTCCAATAAGCAAATCATCAAATACAAACCTTATCTCTATCTTCTCAGAATCATAAATCGTGATTTCCTCTACAAATGTTTCAGCTATGTGTCTAGTCATCTTTTTCAAAATATTTACTTCTTCTGCATTTTTCTCTACGGTTCTTATATCTTTCATTAAGTCATCTTCCACACTGGTAACTTCTTGTATCTGTTCATATTTATCCTGTATTATTTCTATCTTTTCATTTAGATCTTTTTTATTCTTCAGATAAGTCTCCTGATTCACCACACCTTCAGCATATGCTTCGTACTGCCGTATACGTTCCGCCTTCAATTTTTCTAATTCCTGTTCCATATTTCTTTGCATTGCTGGTAAATTTGTTTTGTTTTTTTCTTCACCCTCTTCCAGTATCTTTGCCATACTTTGAAATATCTCCAGTTGCTTTCGTAAGGCTACAAGCACGATTCTTTCTATTTTGGCTGCTGAATATCTGGTTTTATCACAGGTTGACATACTTCCAACTGCTGCTGTATGCCCACAATACACCACTGGCATTGCTCCATAGTTATACATCATTTTTAATCCGCAGTTTCCGCACTTTACTTTTCCCTTCAAAGAAAACCCTGCATCTCTGGCAAACCCTTTTTGTTTCTGGTTTCCAATCACAAGCTGTGCCAACTCAAATTCTTCATGTGTTACGATTCCTTTGTGATGATTCTCTGTAATAAACTGCTGATGTTTTTTCGTCCTTCGTGTTTCTGAACCACCTACCCGAATACGGGATGTCTTTCCCTGAACTAAGGCACCTGTATACGCATAATTTTTAAGTACCATCCATACAATTCTCGTATCCCAGAGCCATTCTTCTTCTGTTACTTTTCTGTTCCATGCTATTTTCTCATTTCTCTGAACCCTAAACTTTCCTGGAGTAGGTATTCCTCTTTCATTCAATTCATTAGCAATCATCGCTGTATTATAGTCTTTCATCGCCAATTCAAAGACCATCCGCACAATCTTTGCAGGTTCCTCGTCAATCTCCCACTGTCTGTCCTCTGCTTTTTTATATCCAAATGGAATCCTTCCTCCAGTAGATACACCCTGTTTCCATTTTGTCTGGATACAACTTTTATATTTCTTAGAAAGATCTCTGCTGTAAAGTGTATTGACCAGATTAGTGATACTCATTTCGAGTCCCATTGTTTTTCCAACATAATTGTTGCTGTCATACTGTGAATTGATTGCAATTACCCGGACACCCATGATTGGAAATATCTGTTCCAGATAATCTCCAACTCCAATGTAATCTCTACCAAGCCTGGATAAATCCTTCACCAACAGAACATCTATCTTTCCCTTTTTCGCATCCTCTATCATCTCCTGAAATGCCGGACGGTTAAAATTTGTCCCACTGTAACCATCATCTATATATTCTTTAATTTCTCCATCCAGCTCATCCATAGACTCTACGAAACTTTGTAAAAGAAGTCTCTGATTCTCTATACTATTACTTTCATCCTTATTGTTTTTTCCAAGATCTCCATCTGCTAACGACAATCGTAAATAAAATGCTATTATATCCATTATTCATCACTCCATTATCTCCATTACCTTTTGAAATACATCTGAGCATTTCATCCTTACTTCAATCATTCCTTTAGAACTTACAAAAATTTTATCTACCAGCTCGTCTATCAACTTTTGATTGAATGAACGATCATCCAGATATTGTTCCAGATTCTTTTCAACTTCCAGAAATTCTTCTATACTTTTCTCAACCATACGTTTTCTGACCTGTGCCTGATTGATGCCTTCTGTAAGTTTTTCTTTTTCCTGCACATAATGCTCTTTTAATGCTAGATACTCCTGCTCATCCAATAATCCTGTGGCAAAGTTTTCATACAGCGTTGCACTTGTCTCCTCCGCTTTCATAAGTCGGTACTGCATATTCTGAATCTTCACTCTTAACGAAACCAGTTCACCTTTTTCACAAGTTCCTTCCTTCATTTTTTCCAGAACTTCTTTCTTATCACACATAACCTTAATCATATGATGAATCTGATCCATGACTGTTATCTTCAGTAAATCCTCATGAACTTTCTGTCTGCAATATCCCGGCTTACCATCATACTCTTTGCAATAATAGAAGCCCTTTCGTACTCCCTGAGACTGTCCAAAGTTTGTATAACGCATATATGTCATCGTCGTTCCGCACTCCATACATTTTACTTTTTGAGGAAAACTATCTTCCACACCTGCCCATCTGCTACGTCCACGTCTGAAACTTTCCTTCATAAAATCACTTCGCTTTTCCCAGCGTTCCTGCACTTCCTCAAAATCTGGTTCTGCTACAATAGCCTCATGTGTATTTTCATGGATAATCCACTCACTTGGGTCGGTATGATGCTCTGGCATATTCCGGTACTTTGCAGCTTTCCTTTTTCCATATACAGTAGAGCCAATATATGATTGATTTAATAAAATAGTCTTGATTCTGTCCCCAGTCCAGCGGTCTGTTTCTGGAATCTCCATTTCAATTTCGTGTGTTGCTTTATATGCAAATGGAGTCATAATATCCAACATTTTTAATCTCTTTACAATATCACCTGTTCCCTTTCCCATCTGATACCAGCGAAAGATTGCCTGCACGATTGGAGCAGTTTCTAGATTTACCTTCAACTGATTTTTTTCTTTATCAACATAATATCCATAAATACTTTTTGCGATTTTCATATCACCACGTTGGCTGTGCATTTCAAAAGACAGCACTCTCTTTTTTGACGCATCCTTTGCATACATTTCGTTTATCATGTTTTTTATCGGCATCACCATGCTGTTTCTATCTTCTGCCCTGCTGCTGTCGAATTCATCATTGATAGAAATAAGCCGGACATTCAAACACGGAAAAATGGTTTCTATATAGTATCCAGTTTCTATAAAATTTCTTCCAAACCTTGATAAATCCTTTACGATGATAGCCTGTATCTTTCCCGTCCGGACATCATCCATCAATCGTATAAATTCTGGTCTGTCAAAATCTGTTCCTGTGTAACCATCATCTACATAAGTGTCTACCAGCTTATATTCTTCATGATCCTGGATATACTGATGCAATAACTCAATCTGAGTCTGGATACTTTCATCATTTTCCTTTTCAACAGAAAGTCTGGCATACGCAGCTGTTGCAAGCTGTTTTTGCGTTATTATTGATGCGAAAACCTGTAATTCTTCTTTTTTCTCCTGAACAACATTTGCTCTCCTACTCTTTCGTGCCATCTTCAAAATCCCCCTCAAACCATTTCTGTGGTAATCTTTCTTTCCAATCCTGATATTTAAACTGTACTTCTACCTCTTCATATCTGACGCACTCAATCCGTTCTATCCACGCTTTCACATGCTTTCTCGTGATTTCTTCTGGAACTATCATTTCTGAAAAAGTCTTTATCCAAAGATTATCTTTACTGAAACATTTTTCGATTTTCTTAATCTGTTCCAGATAATCCTGAAGTTTTTCATCGCACTCTTCAAATTCTTCTATATTGACTTCTCTTTGCATTGCATATTCATCTTCTGAAATTTTTCCGGCTATCATGCTGTTATACAAAGGAAGATTTCTGGATTCAATCAAAAGCATTTTTTGAAATATCAATTTTGCTTCTGCCTTTATTTTCAGAATACGGATTTCTTTTTCGTATTCCCAGTCAAAGCTACCGATCATCCCGGCAATCCTTTCTGCCTGCCGTTTTTCATTCTCAATTATCTTATGAACTTTCTCATAAACCTCATCAAAGGGAATATGCCCTCTTTCGTATACAATCTCTTTTGGTTTTGGATAACTCAACCGGAAAATCCGAATCTTTAATCTCTGATGTGGATACAGTTTCAATGCTATCCCAGAATCTTTATCAAAAATCCTGTTTGAAAATGGATTAAGTGGCGTTTTTCCTCTGACATGATCACTATATTTCCTCACAGATAATTTTGAATGGGCTTTTTCAAAAGTCTCCTTATCAATAAGGACTGGACAACTAAACATTTTCTTTTTTCCATCAATCGTCCGTTCCCACTCTCCTATGTACTGGCGGTTATAAATAATTCTCTTTACCTGTGCCATTTTCCATGGTGCATTTTCATCCTTGATAGGTCTGCCCCAAAGTTTATTTACATAATTCCCAGAACATTCAATTCCGTCTGCTGTCATTATCTTTGCTGTCTCATTACAGCTATGTCCCTCACAAATCAGCTCAAAGATTCTTCTGACATGTTTAGCTGCTTCCGGATCAATTTCCAACTCCATCTTTCCTTCTTTATATTTGAACCCATACTTCGGATAAATTTTACTTTCGTTATATTTTCTTACCTGATCTGTTGTGAATTTATTTCTGTAAGCCGCTGCTTTCTCATCCAGATATTTATATGTTTCCTCTTCACTCACATCACAGGAGCAAAAATCATCCTCCACTACGGCAAAATACACACCTGCCGGAACAAACATGCTCCTGAACATCTCTGCTGCTACATTGGAATTTCTTCCACATCGAAACATTGAATCCAGAACTACGCAATCAAATTCTCTTGCGATTGCGTCCATTTTCATTTGAAGATATGCTGTTTCTTCATATACATCCTTTTTACGGTCTGAATATTTTTTTCCGAGTGTCCATCCTCTTTTCTTTATGTAGTCCTGTATTCTCTGATTCTGCTGACCGATAATATCTTTTGGAATCTCACCATTCTCCATACAGGAAACCGTCCGGGTATAACTTACGCATCTCATAACTCTCCTACCTTTCTCAGCAGATCACCATTTGCAAACGCATACTTAACAAACTCCGTGATTTCATCTTCATAATTAAAATGAATTTCTATTCTGTCAGTGCTATACACAACAATCCTGTCAATCAACATTACTACGGTTTTTCTATCCAAAGATTTTATGTTTCTATATTGTTTAAACTCAGTTACCCATTGCTGTGTACGCATCTCATTCGACAGCATTCTTTTTTTCTTCTCTTCCAATCCTTTCATAGATACTTTTGCATTCTCTATCTTTTTAGAAAAGTTCTGTTTCAGCTCTCGGTATTCCTCTCTGGAAATAATCTTGTCCACCATATCCTGATATAGATTAGCTTTCAGTTCTTCATATTTCTGGATTTCCTTATGAAAAGTTTTCATCTGTGTATCCAGTATCTTCACGCCAAACTGCTGCTGTGGAAGATTTTCTATCTGTGCGATAATCTCATCAGCTTTTACAATCAATGCAACCTGACTTCGGATTGCCTCCAACACTGCTTTTCGCAATTTTATATCACTGATATTATGAGAACTGCATCCCTCTTTCCGTTTATAGGTTGAACAATGATAGTAAAAATATTTCTTTCCTTTTTTAGTCGTTGTCCGTCGTACCAAATTCTGTCCACAGTCTCCACATCGAAGAAGACCAGAAAATTCATAAATACTTTCTTCTTCTGGAGAAGTCCTTGTATCAAGTTCCATCAGTTTCTGCACACATTCAAAGATTTCCTTTGAGACAATCGGTTCATGTGTACCTTCCACTCGAATCCAGTTCTCTGGCTCTATCTTCTGTCGGACATTCACCTTGTAATTAATTTTTCTGGTTTTGCCCTGCACCATGGTTCCTGTATACAGTTCATTCTTTAAAATTCTTAAAACCGATGATACGTCCCATTTTGGTTTTTTCCCTGCCATAAAACCTGAACTGTAATTAAAGCCACAGGCTCTCTTATACTCGGCTGGTATCAGCACTCCCATTTCATTTAATCGTGCTGCAATATTCTTTGCACTATACCCATCAATCTTCATGTTAAAAATCATCCGTACAATTTCTGCTGCATATTCATCAATTACCAGATGGTTTTTATCTTTCGGATCTTTAAAATATCCATAGCCTGCATAGTTTCCTATAAACTGACCTTTTTTTCTTTTTATATCTAACTGACTTCGGATTTTAATTGAGATGTCCCTGCAATATGCATCATTCACTAAATTTTTGAAGGGAACTATGATTTGATCTGAATCGTTTGTCGTATCAGCACTATCATAGTGATCATTCACTGCTATAAACCGAATACCCAAAACCGGAAAAATCTTTTCAAGATACCTTCCTGTCTCAATATAGTTTCGACCTAATCGGGATAAATCCTTGACGATGATACAGTTAATCTTATGATTTCTTGCATCCTCCAACATTCTCTGAAAATCTGGACGCTCAAAATTTGTACCACTGAATCCATCGTCAACATATTCTTTGACCAGTGTAATGTCACTATGTTGCTTTACGAAGTCACGAAGCAAACTTCTTTGATTGCGTATACTATCGCTTTCCACTTTATCTCCATCATCTTTGGAAAGTCTCATATATAACGCTGCTAAAAATGAATTTTGACTTTTTAAATACATAAAGCCATCAACCTCCTAATTTACTCGCTTTGTAGCTGTAAACCAAGAAATTCATGGCTCTTTAGATGCTCTTTAAATTTTGACCCACATCCATGTTAACATAACTTCTGGTCTCTTGCCACACCTTTTTTCAAATTTTTAAAACTTTTTTTCTGGAGAGATACATCTGCTCAAACACGCTTCCAAGGTATCCTGTCCAGCAAAGCTAATCTTTACAATCATTCCATTTGATATATGACAATAAGGATTCTTTACCTGTCTGATATAATCAGCAATTCTTTCTTCCAGCGGAAGCTCTGTATGAATCTCCACATCATCCAGATCAACCAAGGTGCTTTTATCTACATTGCGGATGTCAACTGCTGCCATTTCCTGCAATTCTTCTATCGTCGGCATTTTTCTGTTGTCCATTTCTTTACCTCCTACGATTTCTCTTTTTCCATTAATCACAGGCGGCAGAGGGCAAAAGGTCATATAAATTTTAAATTTTTTTATTTTTTTGTATTTTCATCTGTCTTTTTGGTGTCTCCCACGCATGATTAGGGGAAAGTATTCTCTCTTAGAGCAAGTTTCGCAATGTCAGACAAAAACCCC
>UMKE01053007.1_pt1 | contig 26017 bp, 19 predicted proteins | sample 1966231 | NCBI WGS metagenome assembly UMKE01 (sample SAMEA4836168, study PRJEB28245) | human gut metagenome | biome: gut microbiome; material: fecal sample | place: Denmark | collected 2008 | reverse complement strand
CTACCATGGCCTCGGCTATCAGCGGGTCGCGTCTCCATTTCCCCTCGGGGGTACGCCCGTGGTTCTCTGCTGTGGCACGCATCATGGCACGCATATATGACTGGTATTTGTCTGGCATTGCCGAGCCGTCGGCACCGTTGACCACTGTGACGGCACCCATTGTGGCCCCGCCTCGCATCACGACCGTGTCGCAGGCAAGGGCTATCAAGGCACCCGCAGATGCCGCGTTGTTGTCTACGAAAGCCACCACGGGTATCTGCGAGTTCATCAGCGATGTGCGTATGGAGTCGGCGTGGACTACCGACCCTCCGTATGTATTGAGGTGCACCAGTATCATGTCGGCTCCTTTGTCGCTGGCCTCGTCGAGAGCCTGGCGGGTATAATGCCATGTCGACGAGCCTATCTCGTCGTCAAGACGCAGCATGTAGATATTCTTTGTGGCCGATGCCGTCATGGTCATGGTCACGGTGACGAGTGTGATTAAGAGAAGGAGGACTTTTTTCATTTTGAGGCAGATTTTTTGAACCCACGGCGCACCCACGACGGGATGATGCACGCGCCGGTGATGAGGAAGATATAATATGAGATCATTCGCCAGAACAGAGCCAGGATAAGCGCCATCCCTGCCGAGTCGATGAGGTCGCCGTAATATGTGGTGAACAGCCATTCGCTCACGCCCGAGCCACCCGGGGTCGGTGTTATGGTGAGTATGACCCAGACCACAAACTGACGGGCGAGCACCACTGCCTGGGAGGCTGCCGGGACGAACCCGAGAAAAAGGGCGTTGACCACGAGGAACCTCGACATCCACGACACGACCGTGGCGCCGAAAGTGCGGCACCACCATCCTCCCGACCTGTGACGCAGCTCGGCACCTGTAGACTCCATGTCAGCCCCGAGGGTGTCGGCTTTTTCGCGCCAGCGCCGCAGCCATCTGAACGAGAAGAGCTTGTTGATGGCAGTGTGCATGCTTCGGGGCCGGACAAGTATTCCGAGAAACAGTATCAGTGTCCATGCCGTGATGAGGCCATATATGATCCAGAAAGCCGTCTGCAATCCGGTGCTGAACGCCGTCTTGTCAAAACCGAACAGGTCGCCGTATGGCATCACGGCCACTACTACGGGTATCGAGAGTACGAAAAACAGCTCGTCGAGCAGCAGTGTCGTCATCATCAGTGTGGTGGCGCGTCCCAACGAAATCCCCTCGCGGTTCAGGAATATCATGCCTAATGCGCTCCCTCCGGCGGTAGTCGGTGTGACACATGATGTGAACTCGCACAGCAGCGTCACCCTTACCGCCTGCCACCATCGAAGCTTGCCGTCGGTGAGTATCCTGAATCTCCAAGCCAGTCCGAAATCGCGTCCGATGGTGAATATCAGCGCCAGCCCTATGCACAGGATGACCCGTATGTCCCAATGTATGGACTGCCATACCTCGATGCTGAACTCGCGCTTGAACAGCCACACCACAACCCCGAGTCCGATGGCTACGGGGAGCAGAATCTTCCAGCCCAGGTCCTTGAAGCCGGAACTATCAGATGTGTTTTCGTGGGGATGTTGCGTCATGTCAGTGAAACGTTTCGGCAAAAGTAGCGAAAATCGTTGGATTATTCGCTCATTTGCCATAAAAAACAATATGTAATCTCTCCATCCCCCGATTGAATGAATAAAAAATAATTTTGGAGGGTTTTTATTTGGACTTTTAAACCTAAAGTCCTATCTTTGCCGAAGACAAATATAAGACACACATTACAAATTTTATATTAAGACCAAATACCATGATTGACAAGAAAAAGCTCATAGAGTTGTTGTCTACTGTCGCGGTCGACGGACGTGTAAAGTCTGAGGTCGCTGCCTCGGTATTGAACGCCACCGAAGGATTCAGCCTCGAGGAGTATGGCATCGACAACATCATTGATTTTTTTGAGGAACTCGGAGAACCTTTCTCTGTCGAGGGGAATGACATCAAGATTCCCTCGGTTCCGAAGCCCCAGCCGTTTGACGAGTCGGCTTATTGCAAGGGTGTCGTCAGCGTTCTGCTCAAGATGGACCCTGAGCAGTCAGACCTGTTGCCTCTGACGTCGGTTGGAAGCCATGTGCGTGCCGCGGGCCTGACCTTGCCTTCGACCCTGCGCCTGTCTGAGATTGTGCAGCGTCACCCCGAGATATTCGAGTTTGACGCCACCGATATGTCGCGCTTCAAGCTGCGGGTGAGGAAGAAAGGGGCCGTCCCGGCTCCTACACTCCCTGTACCTCCGACTCCTCCTGTTCCGGGACCTACTCCCGTGCCGACAGCCAAGCCTGCCGCAAAGGTCTCTCCCTATGCCATCAGTGTCTCATTCAGTTTCAGGGACATGCCGCAGTGCCTCTCGCAGCTTGCATCTCTCGCAGTCGAGGACGGTTGGTTTGTGCTTGACGACGAGGCCGAGAAGAATCCCTATCGCATGCTCAATTACAAGCTGCAGATTAACTTTGCCAATGCCGTGAGACGCTCCTTGCAGGGTGACAACTCCGATTTCAGCTTCTCTGTGTGGGAGGCCCGTTTCCGCACCGGATTCGTCACCGCTGAGGGAAAGGACATAATAATGGTCTGCGTGTTCAACAGTTGTCGTGAGGCATCAACGCCGGCACCATGGATTTTTGACAGGTTCGAGACAGAGTGACATCCCGGCCATGGCGCAAGCGAGACCGTATAGGAAATCCACAGGCCCCATGTCTGTCCGCAAGCCGGAAAATCTTGTCTTTGATGAGGCGGGACGGGTGTTCCTGCTGGGCGAGATAGTCGGAGGCGGAGGCGAGGGCAACGTGCACAAGGCTGTCAGCCAGGGGGGCAGACGTCAGGATTTCATGGCCAAGATCTACCTCCCCGACAGGATTGCGTCTGTAAACTGGACCAAGCTGAAGAGGCTGCTGTCTATAAGCTGGCCGAAAGAGGGAATCTGTCATCCCCTCTCGATATTGTATGACGGGAAAGATGGCAGACGCAAGCCGGTCGGTTTCCTGATGGCGGCGGCCGAGGGCAAGACCCTCAATGCAACCCTTCATGTCAATGCGTTGAGGCGCATAGGCTGGAGCCGTACCGAATTGTGCAATCTCGCGCTCGCGGTGCTGTCCATGTTCGAGCGGCTGCATACGCGTGGCATACTCATGGCCGATGTCAATCCCCGCAACATAATGGTTGACCAGGAGGACCCCTCGAAGGTCTATTTCATTGATGTCGACAGCTATCAGGTCGGTACGGATGCCCGCAACGGCTATGCCTGCCTTGTTTCGCGTCAGGAATTCCTGTCAAACCGCCTGCTGGACAAGGATTTCGGCTCGGGTACGGTGTTCAGGGATATGGACGACGAGCTCTATGCCATCACCACTCTGCTGTTCACAATCTTCTTGCCGGAGATTTTTCCATATGCGCGTCGCGGCGAGGGGAATCTTGAACAGCTCAACAGGGAGCGGCGATTTGTCTTTCCGAACGGCTATACTGACAATGGCGAGGTTCACCGTGGCGCCGAGAGTCTGTGGTATGAGTTGCCGAAGCCGATGTGTGTGGCGTTCTACGAGACATTCAAGGATGGCCGGTTTCATGATATTGAGGAATGGAGAGAGCTCATCGAGGATTATAAGGAGGAGATTCTCAACAACCGCAAGTCATCCGTAATCTATCCATCAGAGGCCCCAGGCAGGTCTGTGCCGATTTTCTTAGGAGACAAGCCGGATGATGAACAGCCGGAGAGTGCGGGACACAACCGTCTCGTCAGCGATGACACTCAACGCATCATGCCGATGGTGATAGAGTTCAATGCTGACGGATTCCACGTCTCGGTGCCACAATACGGTTTCAGGGAACACCCGGAGGCCAACCTGAGTTACAGGTCGTTCAGCCATGATGTCGAGTTATGGAATCATGTGAATGAGAAGGGTGAGCTTGACCTCACGAGGCTGTCCGGGATTAAGTTCTCAGACACTTTCATCAATTATATGAGAGCCTATATCGAGCGCATGCGTCCTCCTCTCACCGTCATTCACGCCATGGGGCGTTCATTCCTGCGGAATATCTCGAACAGGGCCATGGTGACAGACTCCCTGAAGAATCTGATGGGATATAGTTTCAGATATCTCACCGCCGAGGAGGAGGCCAGTATGCTCCTTTCAGACATTTCATGCAAGGATGGAGCCGCCCTGTTGGTGAATCAGACGGCTCTCTCCCTGATGCTTGCGCTCAGGTATCCTGACGGCAGAATCGAGATAAACGAGATAACAACGTTGGGAAGATATACGGTCAAGGACTGGTTTATCGCCACTCAGAAAATGAGTTCGAAGACTGTATCGGCCCTGGGCGAGCATGATGCCGAGGTCTATGCCACGATACGGAAGGAGTGCCGGGGCATCATAAAGGCATGCCGCGCGGAGCATCTGTCGGCAATGGTTGTCTCGGGCATGGCGTTCCCCGGAGCGGGAGAGAATCCCATACACTATTATAAGTCACGCCGTGACAGGCTGTCGCGGTCGATATTGCAGCGTGATAACATTGCGGAAATATATTCTGACCTCCATTCCGAGTTTTCGGAGGATTTCCGGGAGAAATTCATCACCCGTCTCAGCATCCCGGTCATGACATCATTGCTCTCGCTGCTCGGCGAGGGTGGCTTGCCGGAAATAGTCAAGGCTCCGCGCCCGTCGGAGGCATATATAAGATATTTGTATTCATAAGTTTATAATATGGAAATTCCACAGCCAAAGAAATTCAGCGTAAATAACTTTTGGGAAAATATTATCGAGGAAAGAAGGTATCTCGGTCAGTATTACGCCCTTCTCCGAAAAGGATTCATGGATGTCCTCTATGCGTGTGTGCCCGGTTCCGGGAATCCCTGGAATAAAATCAACCAGCTTGTCATGGAGTACCGCATGGGCAAGGAGATAGGCGATATGGTCAGTGAGGCTAACCGTGTGCTGGTCACATTCACCTCTATGTCACGCAAGAAAGGTCTCGACAAGGATGGAAAACAGATTCCTGTCCCGGATTCCGAACTCATAGAGGGTGGCCTGGATATGGCGATGTTCAAGAAATGTCTGCTACAGATTTCACGTTTCATGGGCAAGATATATGACAAGCCTGTCCCGGACGAGGTGCTTGAATTCTGCGGGAATCCCACTGATAATAACAGGACTCCCAAAATTGATATAAGCGCACTCAACAAGTATGATCTTGCGCAGAACAGTTTCTCTAACAGGTTCCTGTGTGCGATAGTCGTAGACAATTCTTTAAATATGGCCATGTCGGGACAGATGGAGAATGTCAAGACATGCTTTGACAATCTTGTCGCCGAGATGCTCAGGAGCGAGGATGTCGAGAGGAGCGCCCAGCTGTATGTGGTCACGACCGGCAATGGCCCGAAAGAGGTGTCGGGTTTTACATCCATCGGGCTTCAGGATGGCCTGATAGAGGGAGGACAGTTCGAGGCATTCGGGGCGAACAGGATGGCCGATACCATTGATGCCGCCCTGGACGCTATCGAGGCTCAGTGCCGCGAGCTTGATAGCCGGTCTATCGGATACTGGAAACCCTGGCTTATCATTCTCTCTAACGGGAGATGGCTGCCGCGTAAGAACGAGAATATGCCTGAGGTTATCGAACGTCTGCGCAAGCTGAATATGAACAAGGTGAAGGCTTATGTCTGCGCGATGCCGGATATCAGTGATGAGAATTTCGAAAACCTCAAGTCTCTCACCGGAAGCGCTGATAAGCTGACAAATGTGGCCGGATTCTTCAGGGATGTGTTCGCGAGCATGTGCCGCAACATCTCTTTCTCATCTCCCGGAGGCGAGCAGATTGACATAGTGCATAAGGAGGGTATCAGGTAACGCCGATGGAATTGAGCAATAAACAGGCCAAGGAGCTCTATGACCGGCTCCTTGGCATACATCTGTCCGATTCTGACTGGGACGGCAAGAGTAGGGCTCTGCGCACATTCTTTGACAGGCTCCTGGAGTATGAGCTTTGCAACCGGCTTGGAGTGAGGACTCTGGATAGCCTGGACAAGAAAGACCGTGAGAAATTCAATGGCTATGAACGCAAGATAGAATTTCTCCATGACACCTCGCATCCGGATTACAGGATGCTCAACATGTGGCGTAAGAAATTCAACCGCCTTTCACACGAGGGTGAGTGGAACGGCAAGAAATCATATCAGAAATGTTTCAGTGACCTTGTGAATTACATCAGCAGACAGAGCGGTTGCCCGCTTTCGCCTGCGCTTGCCCTCGTCATTCATGAGGATATCGTGGATGAGATAATACCTGAGAGGCATGTGGTGTTCATGAATGAGATATTCAACAGCTATTCGCCTTGTACGGAAAGGTGTTCCATCGAAGATGGAGTGCGTTTTGTAAAGGCTTACAGGGATTTTGTCTCCGGCAAGAAGACCAGAGGGCTTGACAACGTAGTCTGCTCGCTGCTGACATACAACTCCTCGCTGGGTTTTGAGACCGAGTTCAGGTACCTTGATGCCGACAACGGCGACACCGTACGGTTTGACCCGGGTTTCGACAGTGATGAGAGATACGAGATAGAGCCTCCTGTCAATCTCACACTCAATGTGATGCTCGATCTTGTCACTAAGATTCTGGCTGCCAAGCCTCGGCTCAAGCCTTGGCTGATATGGATATGCTCGGATATTCCCGCGAATGTAGATATTTCACTGATTGACGAGATCAGGGATCTTATAAAGCATAAGGAGATAGCGCTCTATGCCATCCCCACGACTCAGATGTCAAAAAAACGCTTTGAAGAGCTCTTTGATACGAAGAGGGTATATGAGTTCAATCCGGCCAAGGCCGAGCTGTTTTTCGATTCGATATCCATGACGTTGCGCAGGGCGCATGAAAAAGGTGTAAGATGATACGTTGGAAGATTTCAGGAAGTACGATTGTGGGCAATACCCACCAGAAATACGGCATCAAGGGTCAGGACAGGTACTGTGTGAAGATTGTCGACGGTACGGCCGTGGTTGTGGTTACTGACGGTGTGGGGAGTGCAACCCATGCACTGGAGGGTGCGAATGCGGTGTGTATCGGTATGGCCGAACTCCTGTCGAGACGCGGAGAGGATCTGCTGGCTTATAAGACCGATGAGTTCATGTCGTTTGTCAAGGCTTCTGTTGAAGAGATATTGAAGACCAAGAGCCGCGAGCTGGGATGCACCGTGCGCGACCTCGACACCACGCTGATGGTATTTGTGAGCAATGGGCTAAGGTTTATCGCTGGAGGGATGGGTGACGGCCTGATAGGGCGCATGAATCCGGAGTCTCTTGACTCGGAGGTTATTATCGGGCCCGAGAAAGGCCGCTTTGCCAACGAGAGCTATTTTGTCGCGTCATCCGATTTCGACAGGCATTTTCATATTGTCGCCGGGTCTTATGACGTGCGGAGCGTGTATTTCCTGATGACAGACGGGAGTTGCGAGTGTCTGTATGATCCCCGCACGAAGGATTATGCCAAGGCTCTTTCTGTCTTTTGCGGGTGGGCCAGGACATATCCGCGCGAGGCAGTGAACGAAGCCTTGTTCGGATCGATGAACAAGCTCTTCCGGGAGCGTACAGCCGATGATTGCGCGCTCGTGCTCGTCACCGAATCCTCTGGCGGATAATCTTTCCTGTCGCTGTGCGTGGCAATATGCTGCGGTATATAACATCCTTCGGCACCATACGGTGAGGGAGGCCATTGAGGATGGCAGACACCGCTGTCATCGTGAGGTCGGGCCAGTCGGTCACGATTACTGCCTCCTCGCCCCATTCGTGTGAGGGACGGGAGGTTATATAGGCGGAATAGCCTGTGGGAAGGGCAGGAAGAAGGTGTTTCTCGATTTCCTCAGGGTGTATCTTTATCCCTCCCGAGTTTATCACGTTGTCCTTCCGGCCGAGGAACCGGAATACATTTCCGCCCATAAGCTCTACAACATCGTTGGTGACAAGCCGTCCGAAAGACATGTGCGCGCTCTCGATGACCAGACACCCGTCGTCTGTTGTGGTGAATGTGAATCCGGGGAGGCCGTGAAACAGGTCTTCGCCAAATCTCCTGAGCGCCACGTGGCTGCAGGTCTCGGTCATGCCGTATGTGGCATATGCATTTACACCTGTCTCCGTGAGCATCCGCTCGAGGTGCGGAGGGGTAGGGGCGCCTCCGACTATGACGGCGCCAATCATGCCGAAGAGTGGAGACTCCATAAGCCCCTCAATCTGTGCGGGGACTATGGCTATCATGGAGGATGGAGTGATTTCTGCGGATGTCGCGAACGGCTGACGCGAGGCGTGTTCGGCGATGAGGTGGCATCCTCCCTCGATGGCCCGCACAATCTGCATCTTCCCGGCAATGTAGGATGGCTCGAGGGGCAGAAGCAGCGTCGAACCTTCTCCGAGGCCGAAAAAGTCCAGTGTGGCCCGGGCCGACCGGCGCATGTCATCTTTGAGCAGCCTTATGGCCTTTGGTGCTCCTGTCGAACCTGATGTATGGGCCTCGACGTAGGGGAGTGGTGACAGCCACTCGTCGACAAATGCCGATGCCTCGGGTGTCAGTTCCAGCCGAGCGCGGGGATTTTCCATTCTCTTTCTTTATCGTAACTCAGCCTGTCACCGTCAAGTTTGAGCGGCGAGGGGATGTTGTTGGTATATAGCTGTCCTGTCCCGAGCCCTTGTGGCATCGTGGGAGAGTGCGAGGCGGTCCACTGCGCTATGGCGTTCAGGCCGATGTCGCTCTCAAGCGCCGAGGTGGCCCACCAGCCTATGCCGAGGTTTTGTGCCGTTTCAATCCATCTGTCACAGGCCCCGAAGCCGCCGACAAGAGTGGGCTTGAGGATTATGTATGCCGGACGGATGGTGCCGAGCAGTTCGGGGGCGCGCCTCTCGTCAACCCCTATCAGCTCTTCGTCAAGGGCAATAGGGATGGGCGACTCTCGGCAGATACGGGCCATCTCGTCGGGTTGTCCCTGGCGTATGGGCTGTTCGATAGAGTGTATGCCGTACACAGCGAGGCGTTCGAGGCGCCCAAGTGCCTCCGTAGGGCTGAAGGCTCCGTTGGCATCAAGGCGCAGCTCGGCGTGAGGTGCGACCTCGCGCAATGCCCGGAGCATGGCCAGCTCACGCTCAAAGTCTATCCCGCCAATCTTTATCTTGATACAGGAGAATCCCTGCGCGACCTTCTCGCGCATGCGGGCGACCATTTCCTCTTCCGTCCCCATCCACACAAGCCCGTTGATAGGGAGAGAGCTTTTCCCTTCAGTCCAGTTGCCCGGATAGAGTATGCGGCGCCCTCCGTTGGAGAGGTCACGCATCGCACAGTCGAGACCCATCCTTATCGAAGGCCATTCGGCAAGGCTATGGTCACCGTCGGGATGATTGCAAACCTCCGTGAGCTTCCCCTCATATCCCGGCCGGTCGTCATGGCTGAGGCCGCGGAACAGGGCCGCCTCTCCGATTCCGTATATGTCGGGCTTGGCGTCGTCCCAGACTTTGATATAATATGTGTCCTTGCTTCTCATCGAGTCACGCGAGGTCACGGCAAGGAACCTGAAATCGAGCCTGTAACGGCTCCATGCGGCGCGCAGCATCAGGGGAACATCGGGAATTGTCCGAAATCGGGGTCACGTTTCTCGAGGAATGCGTTCTTCCCCTCCTGGGCCTCGGGCATGAGATAGTATAGCAGTGTGGCGTCTCCGGCAAACTCCATGAGTCCGGCCTGTCCGTCAAGCTCGGCGTTGAGGGCCCTCTTGATCATTCGGATAGCCATTGGCGAGCGTTTCAGAATGGTCTCGCACCACTCCACGGTCTCGTCCTCGAGCCTTTCGAAAGGCACCACGGCGTTTATCATTCCCATCTCGAGCGCCTCCTGTGCAGAATACTGGCGACAGAGATACCATATTTCGCGGGCTTTCTTTTGGCCCACACAGCGTGCGAGGTATGACGAGCCGAATCCGGCGTCAAAGCTGCCTACCTTGGGCCCTGTCTGGCCGAAGCGGGCATTGTCAGAGGCTATCGAGAGGTCGCACACCACATTGAGCACGTTGCCCCCGCCGATGGCATATCCGTTGACCATCGCTATTACGGGTTTGGGGATAGAGCGTATGGCCCTGTGCAGCTCAAGCACGTTGAGGCGAGGCGTGCCGTCGGCGTCGATATAGCCTCCGGCTCCCTTGTAGTGTTGGTCACCTCCAGAACAGAATGCCTTGTCGCCTGTCCCGGTGAGGATGATGACACCTATCTCGGGACACGAGCGGCAATATGCCATCGCGTCAAGCATCTCGGTGTTGGTCTGAGGGCGGAAGGCATTGTAGACCTTCGGGCGGTTGATTGTAATCTTGGCTATGCGCCCGTAGCGCTCGAAAAGGATGTCCTCATATTCCTTTATGGTGGTCCATTCGCGTGTCATAAGCAATGAAATATTTGATTCGTGTCACAAAATTACAAAAAATCATCAAAACTGTTGCACACATCGGAAATAATGAGTACTTTTGCACGCTCATTCAGAGCAACCAATCTCAATATTCACCCACTTTAAACATCTGTCTCAATGCATTTGAACTCTGATGAAAAAGTAGAAATCTTTGAGAAATACGGTAAGGGCAAGACTGACACTGGCTCACCTGAAGCACAGATTGCATTATTCTCTGTCCGTATAGCTCATTTGACCGAACACCTTCGGGCAAATCACAAAGATTATACGACCGCACGCGCTCTCAAGGCACTCGTAGGTAAGCGTCGCCGCCTTCTGGATTATCTCATCCGCAAGGACATCAACCGCTACCGCGCCATCATCGCCCAGAAGGAGCTCGGTATCCGCAAGTAATTCAGCGGACACAGACCAGAAAAGACGCCTCCGTGACCAGTTCACGGAGGCGTTTTCATGTTCTGGAGTGCTTATGACAATCAGGGGACATTGCAGAACCCCAATAGTGTAGCTGGTTGGCAAGGTCGGAGCGGCGGAGCCGCGGTGATTATCAGAAACCCCGCACGGAGTGCAATGCAGTTAAGATAAGGCGTTATCCGCCAGCCGCGAAGCGGCGATATGTGGAAAGCCCCACATCGAGCCGTGTGCGGGATAGCCCGTCTGAGGGCGTATATCCCTCACACGGCGATGGTGTGGGGGATATATTACGACATACAGACGGGCCTCGAAGAGGTCCTTTAATTCCCGTATATAATTAAAGGACCTCTTCGAGGCCCGGTGGTCATATGCTCGGTTTCCCCATACCATCGCCCTTTGGGCTCGATATGGGGTTTTCCACATATCGCCGCTTCGCGGCTGGGGGCTTCAGATGGCAAAACCTCATCAATATAATATCTTGTTATCTCACAAGGGTGTGATGTTATTTTAACTGCATTGCACGCAGTGTGGGGACAGCGGGCCCACCTTGCAAATGAGCCTCGTGAGAGGCGATATTATGGTTACCATAATGTCGCCTCACCGAGGCTCATGACTATCTAAGTGTCACAGTTTCCCCACGCTGCGCATGGGGTTCGTGATAATCCTCGGCCCTCCGGGCCTCCTCAGATAAAGGGTGAAAAAGGATTATTTCACAAGTACTTTCTTGCCGTTGATGATGTAGATGTGGCCGGGGAGGGGCTTGCCGCTTACGGGGATGCCCTGGAGATTGTAGACCTTGACATCGGCTGCGTCTGCCTCAATCTCGGTTATGGCCGATTTGCCGTCAAGCTTGTATTCGCGGCTGATGGGTGTGCTGAGTCGGCCACCTGCAGCGGCGAATGCGCCCTGGAGGACATTGAACATGTATGTGCCGTCGGTGGTGGGAGCGGTGAACGATACGGTGAATGTGCCGTCGCCGTTGGCGGTGAACACGCCATCTTCCCTATAGTCGGTGTCTACACCTGCGAGGGTCGCATAGATGACGGTAGCGTCAGAGAGGGTGACGTCGGGAGTATCGAACTTGACGGTGATTGTAGCGAACTCGGCTCCTGTACCGTATGTGCCCTCGGCAGGTGTCACCTCGGAGGGCTCGAGGTCATACTTGACACGGTCGCTGCCGTCGACAAGGATGAAATGCAGGGTCTGTGCCATATTTGCGCGTCCCAACTCATGATTCTCACCCCACAGCTCTGTACCGAAGGCTCCCTGCTCAACGGTTATGATATATTCGCCGTTGTAGGTGGGCTGACGGTTGAAAGCTGCCGAGAAATATGACTTGCTTGAATCAAGACCATAGGCCTTCTTCAGCACTGCCGATGCCTCGAAATCTCCGTTGACCTCTTTGATGGTAATGTTGGTCTCGGTCTGCTCGCTCACAACGAGTCCGCTCATGTCCGAGCTGAAGAAGAAGGAGTCAAGCTGTTTCTCGGCACTTATCTCGCCGTCGGCGTTGGGCTGGGTAGGACGGCTGAGCTCAAGGGTCAGGTCATAGGTTACAGGAGCCACAACAGTATAGCTGAGCGAGATTGCATCGGTGTTGGGGGCTGTGATGTCGCCTTGTACTCCTGTGAGCGACGCGGCGGGGAAGAGCAGGTTTACGGCTATGTCCTCGCCGTGCGATGTGATGGCGGGAGAGAATGTCACCTTGAGCTGGTTGTTTGCCTCGCCACGGGCGATGGTATAGTTTACAGCTTCGAGGGTCTCGCCGTTCAGGGTCACTGTCGCAAGAGCACCTTCGGCAAGCGATACCTCATTGAGCGAGCCGAAGGTCAGGATTGCCTCGGAGAGCTCTGCCATTGTCGATCCTGGGGCCGGTGTGGCGAGATAGCTGAAATCAACGGTACCTACGGGAGCCTTTATATTCCATGCCAGAGAAATCTCTTCCGGGTTGTCGAGCCAATTATCGTATGTCTCGCTGAAGCCACAGAGGGCGCCCGCAGCGATTGTGAGGGCATAGTTGCCGGGCTCGGTAGCCTCTGCATTGAGCTTGACGGTGAGGGCCGAACCGCCTGTCACCTTGATACCTTCGACCGCAGTGCCATTATGGGTGAGCACCACATCCTTCTTGCTGTTGAAGTCGACATCGAATATGTTGGGGAAGGTCACCTTTATCTCGGAGAGTGCCTCGACCTCACCCTCGGCGGGTACGCTTGTGTAACCGAGATAGTTGAGCTCGCCTCCGCCACCCTGCGAACCGCCTTCGATGACATAGGTGATATAGATTTCAGACGGATTGTCTACCGAGTTGTATTCGGCGTCATATCCGCAAAGGGCGCCCTCGCCTATCACAAGGGTATATTCGCCGGCGGCCGTGATTGTAGTCTCAGGTGTAAACATGATGGCGTTGCCGCCCTGCTGGAGAGCTCCCGGAACCTCGTCATAGTTACTGTCGAGCATATATACGGCATCGCGGGTGTTGAACTCTACCTCCTCGCAACCGGGGAAGATGACGGTGATGTCCTGAATCTGGCTTACGATACCCGGATCCGGGTCAGTCACATATCCGTCGAATGTCGGTGCGGCCCATGCTGCAAGCGACATTGCCGAAAGTGTGACGGCGGTGAACAGTTTTTTCATTCTGATTGATTTGGTTTGATGGATTGTCTAAAATATCGCTTTGCGGCTCATGGTCTGACCCCCCGCAGTGAGGGTGATGACATACATTCCACGCTGCAGTCCGAGGTGATGCGATGCGGAGTATGCGGGTGTGCCGTGCAGTGTCATGCATCTTGTACCGCTCACAGAGTACACATCGAGTGTATAGTCTGTGGGGGTATCGAAAGTGAGATTGACGCAACCGTCCGCGCTGACTGTGATGGTGCGGTCGGTTGTATCGGCCACAGTGTCCGAGATGCCTGAAACCTCGGCATCTGCTACCTTGAGGGCGTCGGCAGCCATAATCTCGCCGGTCTGGGTGTCGAGCACGTATGCGACGATGCGGATGTCGTTGATGTCTGTCACTGCCTCGGGACGGTCAAATCTCCATGTGAATGTATGTCCGCTGCCCGAGGTGATGTCGGTGGGAAGGCTTCCCTCGATTCCTGTGAAGGCATCGTCGGATGTAAGCGTGACGTGGCGGAACGTGCAAAGTGGAGCCGGAATCCTCGCGGGCAGGTAATAGAACCTGTCCGAAGATACCTGGTTGCAGCCGTTGCGCTGGAAATAGTGTGCGTTGTTGTCGGGATTGAGGAAATCGGATGTGAGCACATACCCCACGCGATAGCGTCCGTCGGAATTGTCTGTCTGCTCGGATGCCTCGACAGTGACTGTGACCGATGCAGACCCGTTGCCCTGCAGTTCAAGACCGGTTATGCCGAGGTTGAACATGACTTGCCTGTAATAGAAATTATAGAAAAGCTGCGGGCTGGAGGATGCCGAGTTGCGTATGCGGTTCAGTTTCATCCACGGTACCGAATTGAAACCGAGGCCGTCGAAATATGACGGATTGGCCAATATATCGCTGCTTGCCGAGCCTGATGTGATATGTGTGTCGAGCATTATGAGGCTCTCTCCGAACTGGCGTTCGAGAGATTCGATGGAGAGGATGCCTTCGGGACAGTTGACACACCACATACCTGTGCCCTTGTCTACAACCAGCTTTTTCTTGAAATTGGAGCTGTAGAGAGTCTTGCGGCTCAGGAGGATGCGGTCCGTGTTGTCGGGAGCGACATAATAGACATCATACTCGGTTCGGCGGTTCAGTTCGAGGGGGGCGGTGAAACCGAAGGAGCGGTTTTCGCCCGTATTCCATACAGATTCTATGGCGACGGTCTGAACATCCTCATAATCCACTGTAAGCACGAGGCTACCTCCTGAGAGGGGGGCTCCTGTGTTCAAGGCCTCTATGGTGACAGGGGCCGATGTCTCCGGGCCGTAATATACCGGTGTGTCATCCCTGGCCTGAAAGGAAATGCCCTGCGGAGCACCGACGCTGATTGCGTCGAGCGCAAGGATATAGCGGTTGGTGCTGACACATACAAAGGATATGGATACCTCCTTTCCGGCATATTCCGAGAGGTCGGCGACACGGGTGACCCATTGGGCGTCCTCCGCGTCGGTGCTGAACAGAATGACCTTTGACCCGTCCGCTTCTATCTCCACACGGTATGCCTCGGGGAAATCCGGATGCATCGACAGCGCGTCCCATTTCAGGAAATCGCCATCCTTTATGGTGAGGAGAGGGAGTGTCAGCACGTTTTCGCTGGGCGAGACCGGGCCGGTCTTGCCGTCGCTGTCGACGGTGACCGTATAGGTAGGCGAAAGAGCCACATATCCGCGAGCTCCGTAGCGGTCTACGGTCCACCCGATGTCGGTCCAGCCACGTTTATAGCCGTCAGCATTGGGCAGCAGCGCATTGTTGTTGGCCACACTCACACCGGCCGGAATGATGCCGGCCTTGAAACTCACCTCGTAGGGAGTCTCGGCGGCAACCATTCCGAGAGCCGACGCAAGGGTGACAGCGAAAGTCAGTCTCCTCATTTCACGAGCACTTTGGCCGATGTGTCGCCTGACTTCACCACATAGATGCCGGGGGCTACAGATGCGGTTGCGCCTGATGCCACAAGGCGTCCGTTGAGGTCATAGACATCCATGCTCTCGGCGTTGCGGAGCAGGATGGTGCCGCGCGAGACGATGAACGACGGACGGTCACTGCCGCCATAGACGGTCTTGATGCCTGAGAACGCACCTTCGAGCACGGTAACGAAGGGGAAATACTGATACTCGCCGGAAGCGGGGTTGATCTCGTATCCAAGACCTCCGAGCACCTTGCCGTTCATGGATACCTTGTTGATGCCGGCGATAGGACGCGGAGACTCAATGCCGTACTCCTCCTGGATGTAGCGGCGCTTGCCGTCGATCATGACGATGCCGTCGTTGGCAAACATGAGGTCCTGGCCTACACCTGCGGTGTAGAACGAGAGATCGAAATTGTCGGTCCATGTGTCGGTGTTCACATTATAGATTGTGGCACCTTTGCGCAGTGTCCCGCCTCCGTTCTCATCGACATTGGTGATGAGTGTCCTCATGCCGTAGAAATTCCCGTCATTGTCGCAGAATGCCAGCGAGCCCTCCACGGCGGTCTCGGAGTCCTTGAAGCCGTCGATATAGCTCTCGGTGAACAATACGATGCGGGGGTCGTTGGGGTCGTCGCTCCATATCTGCTTGCCGTTCTCGTCCGTACCGCAATAATATTTGCCTCTGAATATCCAGGGCTCTGATTTCTCTGTGAGCTCGTTGAATATCTTGAGCTGGCCGTCGATGACGAGTGCGGGGATGTTGCTCTGTACGGCGCAGTAGAGGGTTCCGGCGATAGACTTGCCGTCAGGGCTCTGGGTCAGAGGCATGAAGCCCTGATGGTCGGGAAGCTCGATGTCGGTATATGCATGGAGCTCATAGACACCGGCGTCGTTGAGTATCCACTGCACCGGATAATAACGCCCTGCGATTTCGGATGTGACGTCGCTGATGAACGAGTATCCCCCGATAGTCTTTCCGTCGGGTGTCACGGCGATGGCCTCTGTGGTGTTGAGCGACGCGGGATGGAGGGGGAGCGGAGTCCAGACACCATCCTTATAGTAGGCGCCTGTCGAGTGTCCGTCGGCATACAGAAGCATGCCGACGACCATGCTGCCGTCATCTGTCACATCGTATGCCTGCGAGCCTACCACCCGCTGGGCTGAAGGACGGTTTGCCGTAAGGGCCGGATCGGCCGAGATGTCTGTGAAGACATTGGGATTGTTCGAGTCCCAGAGATAGGCATGGTTATTCTCAGTGTCACCGATGGCCACATAGCGGCCGTTGTCAGAGACACCGTTGACCTCGCCGAGATTGTCTGTGAAATACGATTGGTTCTGGGCCTGCGCTGCCAACGAGGCCAGTGCTGCGATGGCGCAGCCGAAGAGTAGATTTTTTACCATTGAGTGATATTAGGATGTTAGACTGATAGCGCGATAGTGAATTTTGTGACAAAATTAATGAAATATTTTGATAAATCAACTTTTTTTAATGTAAATCGGTCGGAACAGGCAATAAAAAATAAGGGATTGCACACCGTATGGCGATGTGCAATCCCTTATCTCGACGAAAGGGCTGAATCTCTTGGCGTCAGGCTGTCTTGTCGCTTCCTGCGAATATCTTTGACAGATATTTCTCCTTGAACGACTCCAGCAGCTCCCAGAATCCTGGGACGAAGAGTGTGCCGACGATGGCGTTGACGGCCATACCGAAGACAACGGCTGTGCCGAGGGCTACACGCGAGGCCGCGCCTGCACCGGTTGCGAAGAGCATCGGCATCACACCGAACACGAAGGCGAGAGCCGTCATCATGATGGGGCGGAAACGGATGCTTCCGGCATCCTGCGCCGCCTGCCTGATGTCATTTCCGCTCTTGCGGAAGTCAATGGCATACTCAACGATGAGGATTGCGTTCTTGGCCGAGAGTCCGAGCAGCAGGATGATGCCTATCTGGGTATAGATGGATATGGACTGCGACATTATTATACATCCGATGATGGTACCGAGGATAGCTGTAGGCATCGAGATGATTACAGCCACAGGGTCGGTCCAGCTCTCGTATTGCGCCGCAAGCACAAGGAGGGTGATGATGACGGCGAAGAGGAGCACCATGGTGATGGTTGTGCCCGACTGGGTCTCCTGATAGGCGACTCCTGTCCATGCGTATGCGAAATTCTGTCCTACCGCATCATGCAGCAGCTCTTCCATAGCCTTGATGCCGTCGGCGCTTGACACACCCTTGGCCGGTGTACCGGTTACGGCCGCTGTTGTGTACATGTTGTATCGGCTCACGGTCGACTGTCCCACAGAGGGCTTGACCTCGGCAAACGATGAGAACGGCACCATCTCGCCATCGGCATTCCGAACGCTCAATGACGGAATCTGGCCGACATGGGCACGTGCCGAGGCATCGGCCGAGATTGTTACCTGATATGTGCGTCCGAATTCCACGAAGTCGTTGACATAGCTGCCCCCCATAAACTCGGACAGTGTGGCGTAGATGTCTTCGAGAGTGAGGCCGAGCATCTTGGCCCGCTCGCGGTTGACCTTGACGGCATATTGCGGTACGGAGCCTTCGAACTGTGTCGTTATCTGCGCAATCCTGCCATCGTCGCGTGCTTTCTCCTGCATCGTGGCTATGGCGTCGGCAAGCGCGTCGGCGCCGAGGTTGTTGATGTCGAGAAGCTGCATCTCGAGGCCGGAAGTCATGCCGAGTCCTGGAATCGAGGGGGGATTTATGGAAAATACGATAGGTTCCTGATACCCGGCTGCGATCTCGCTGACACGCGCCATCACGCCATCGACGCTCTCGGCTTTCCCCTTGCGTTCTTTCCACGGCTTGAGCACTACGAAGAGCGAGCCCATATTGCCCCCCGAGCCACCGCCCATCATGGACTGCCCCGCGATGCAGATTACATCCTTGACCTCGGGGATTTTCATCACCTCGCCGGAGAGTTTGGTCATGATGGCATCAGTGCGGTCGAGCGACGCCCCGGTAGGAAGCTGGACGGAGGTCATGAAATAGCCCTGGTCCTCTTCGGGAATATAGCTCGAAGGCCATTTGATGAATCCCCAGAAGGCGGCGAGGCAAAGCACGCCGTATATGGCTATTGCCATGAAAGGCTTGCGCAGCAGGGAGCCCACCATTTTGTTGTATCGGCCCAGGGTCGCCTGATAACCCTTGTTGAACCATCGGTATATGAAGAATCTGGGTTGCGATGTCTTCTTGCGCAGGAACAGGGCGCACATGGCCGGAGTGAACGTGAGCGCGTTGAAGCCAGAGAAGGCCACTGATGTCGCGATGGTGAGCGCGAACTGCTTGTACAGCTCGCCGGTGATGCCGCTGATGAAGGCCGTGGGGATGAACACTGAGAGCAGCACCAGTACCTCGCCGATGATAGGGCCCTGCAGTTCCTTCATCGCCTGCTCGGCACTCTGCCGCGGCGTCAGCTTACCCTCCTGCACAAGTCGGGCACAGTCCTCGACCACCACTATCGCATCGTCGACCACAATCGCTATGGCAAGCACGAGTCCGAACAGTGTGAGGGTGTTGAGCGAGAATCCCAGCAGCTTCATCACCGCGAATGTCGCGATGAGCGATACCGGGATGGCTATCATCGGGATGATGACGGCGCGCCAGCTCTGGAGGAACAGCAATATCACCACCATCACTATGAGGGTCGTCTCGACGAATGTCACCAGCACCTCGTCAATCGAGGCGTTGACATAGTCGGTGGTATCGAGTATGACGCGATAATGTACGCCGTCGGGAAAATATTGCGAGAGGTCGTCGAGTTTGGCCTTGACCAGTTTGGCGACATCGAGTGCATTGGCTCCGGGAAGCTGCTGCACACCTATGAGGCCTGCGTTTTCGCCCGACACATGGGCTATGGACGAGTAGGTGCTGCTGCCGAGCTCGATTGTCGCCACGTCGCGCAGTCTGAGCATGGCTCCGTCCGGGGTGGAGCGGAGTATGATGTCGCCGAACTGCTCGGGAGTCTTGAGCTGTCCCTGGGTTGTGAGCGTAAACTCGAAATCGACGTCAGACGATACGGGAGGTGTGCCGACACTGCCCGCCGAGACCTCAAGGTTCTGCGACTGTATCATGCCCATGATGTCGGCCGGTGTCAGGCCGCGCACCCTCATCTTGCCCGGATCGAGCCATATGCGCATGCTGTATTCGCCTGCTCCGAAGGCTCCGGCACCGCCCACGCCGTCGATGCGCGAAAGCTCGTCGATGATGTTTAGTTTGGCATAGTTGGTGAGGTAAAGTGCCGAATAGCGGTCGGCGTCATCACTCTCGAGAGCGATGAAGAGGACTATGTTTGAAGACTCGGAGCGTACCGAGAGGCCTTGTTGCTTTACGGCCTCGGGCAATGTCGCCTCGGCCAGCGAGATACGGTTCTGTACCTTGACGGCTGCTTCGTCAAGATTGGTGCCGTTCTCGAATGTTATGGTGAGGCTGTAGCTTCCGGCCGACGAGTTAGAGCTCATATACATCATCCCCTCCACGCCGTTGACCTGCTCCTCGATGGGCTCGCCGACGACCTTTGCGATAGTCTCTGCGTCGGCTCCGGGATAGGTTGCCGACACCATGACTGTGGGGGGCGTGATGTTTGGATATTGGGCCACCGGGAGTGTCTTGACGGTGATGAGTCCGACAAGCACCATGAGTATGGCCAGCACCGTCGCGAATATCGGACGGTCTATGAAGAATTTTGACAACATGGACTTACTATGGAATAATGGTGGTTACTGTTGAGGGTATTATTCCACCGGCTTCACGGTCATGCCGTTGCGGACCTTGAGCAGGGCTTTTGTGACATATCTGTCTTTCGCGCCTATGCCGGATGTGATGATGCGCAGGGTGTCGTCGATGAGCTCGCCAACCTTGACGGGGGTATAGACAACCTTGTCCGAGTCATTGACCACATACATGTATTTGCCGAGCTGGTCAGAGGCAATCGCGGCGTCATTGACCAGGATGGCGTTCCTGACACGCTCGTACGGCAGCCGTACGGTCGCATACATCCCCGGGCGCAGCTCGTCGTATGTGTTCTTTATCTCGCACTGGACGTTCATCGTTCCCGTGGTCTGTTTCAGGTTGGGGGCCATATATGAGATGGCGCCTGTGTATGTGTGTGGCATTGACTCGGTGAATGTCACGGGCACATGCTCGAAATCGAGCGAGTCATGGGCCTCGCGCGAGTTCAGGAGGTCGAGATAGCGCTCGTCCTCGATGGCGAACATGGCGTACAGGTACGAGTCGTCATATATTGTCGCCAGCGTGACGGGCTGTGCCTCGCCGGTCACATAGTTGCCGACGTTGATGTTGTCTGTGGTGATAGAGCCCGAGATGGGAGCTGTGACCGAGCAGTATCCCAGGTTGCGCCGTGCGGTCTCGAGGGCGGCTGTGGCTGTCTTGATGGCTGCCTCGGCCTGCTCATAGCTGCTCTGCGCCTGCACGACCTCCATTTTGCTCACGGCATCGCTCTCAAGGGCCTTCTTGACCGCATTATAGTGCTCGAGGGCATAGTCACGGCTGCTGATGGCTGTCGTGAGCTGTGCCTGTGCCTGTGCCACACGGTCCTGATAGACCGACGGGTCAATCCTGAAAAGAAGCTGTCCGGCGGAGACTTTCGAGCCGCCCGTATAATCTTTTGCCGTTATCTGGCCGTTTACCTTGGCTACTACCTCGACCGAGCTTTTGGCTTCGAGATAGCCCGGATAGTCATTGTACAGCACTACGGTGCGCACCTGCGGAGTGGCTACCGAGACGCTTTCCTCGGGATTTGAGGTGGTATGGTGCCTGTGACCGCACGATACCATTATGGCCATGCCTGTGGCAGCGGCCACGAATGTCAGGATATGAGTCTTCATAATTGCCGGGATTGTTTTTTACTGTGGATTGGGTGAGCCCCCGAGGGCTTTGTATAGGTCTATGATGGCTATGAGTGCGTTACCTTTGGCGGTAGCCATCGAGTTTGCCGCGTTGAGGACATCAATCTGCGCATCGACCACATTAGTGAACGCCGACAGCCCCTGTTTGTACTGGTCGACCGACAGCGCCAGGGCCTCACGGCTCTGTGCCAGAAGGTCTGATGTGATCTCCAGTGTCTCAAGCGCAGATTCGTATGACGCCATCGCATTGTCAACCTCGCCTACGGCTGTCATCACGGTGAGATTATATGCGTCGATGCTTGTCTGCATCTGCTCGCGTGCCTGTGCGACGCCGTATTTGCGGGACAGGCCGTCGAATATGGTCCATGAGAGGGTCGGGGCTATTGAATAGTGGAACGAGTCACCGGTGAACATGTCGCCGGGCCGTGTTGCCACGGTACCGATCTCTCCGGCCAGCGAGAGGGTGGGGAGATATTCTTTTTTTGCGATGCCGACCGCTGCTGCAGCTTCGGCTACGTCCGCCTCGGCAGCCATGATGTCAGGGCGACGGCGCAACAGGTCGGCTGGAATACCTGCCGGAATCAGCATACGGTGTGGCGGCAAGGTCTCGCGGGCGCTTAGCATCGGGGCTATCGAGTCAGGATATACCCCCATGAGGGTCGCAATCGCGGTCAACGACTGCCGGAGCGATGCCTTTAGAGCCGGAATGGACGACTCGGTAGAGAGATAGACAGTCTTGGCCTGGGCGACATCGAGTTTGGAGACCAGTCCGGCTTCGTGGCGCGCCTCGGCTATTTCGAGTATGTGTTTCTGTGATGCAAGCTGCTCCTCGGCTATGGCCAGATGCGTCTGGGTGATGCGGTAGTCCATATAATATGTGGCCATGTCGGCGGCCATGCTTACCATCGCGCCGGTATAGTCTGCCTTCGAGGCCCGATATGACGCTTTCTTGGCTTTGACGGCCTCGCGTACCTTGCCGAAGACATCTATCTCCCAGTTCATCTGCGCGCCAAGGCTGTATGTGTTCGTGTTTAGCCGCTGTGTGCGCTCGCGTGCGTATGAAGCGTTTGCCGAGAGCTGGGGCCAGTATGCGCTCCGGGCCTGAAGCATGGCGTTACGGGCCATCTCGCGGCGATGATATGCCTCGAGTAGGTTGAAATTTGAGGTCGAGGCGGCCACAATGAGCGAGTCAAGCGTGGGGTCGTCGAATCCGCGCCACCAATTGTCATCCTCGGGGAGTGTCTGCGACACATTGACATCGTCCGCCCATGACACCGGCATTGGCCGTGTCAGAAGCCCCTCGGGCTCTCCGGCTGCGGCTGTACCGCCCGCAAGGAGTGTGGCCAATATGATTGCTACGTGAGGTTTATGCATAATTTGAAATGGAGTTATGAAACCTTAACGTATCGAAAAATCAAAAAGTTCACGTCAGGACATCCCCGCGCCTTTCCCGTTGGAAAGTTTAAAGAGTGTGTAACAATAGTGTAACAGTACAAAAAAATCCGTAACTTTGCATAAAGTGATTGAATCTTAGCAAATGGACCAAACCTTTGAAGATTATCTGAAAACCGCTGACCAGGCAAGGATCAACCGGAATCTCCTTCTGGTCGAAGACGCTTTGGACGTGCTGTGCGGAAAGTGGAAACTCCGCATACTCATGGCCATTGTCAAGGGTTGTTCGAGATATAAGGATATTCTTGACAGGAATCCGGGGCTCACGGACAAGATATTGTCTCAGAATCTCAGGGTTCTGCTCGAGGATTGCCTGATAGAGCGCGAGGAGAGGGCTGTGGGGAATCTGTCGCGTCCTCAAGTCGAGTACAGGCTCACCGCGCATGGACGCACGCTCAGGCCTGTCATCGCACTTCTGGCCAGATGGGGCGACGAACACCGCAGATATATTCTCGGAGAAAAACGCTGCGGCACGTGAACTTTGCGGGAGGAAAGGATGTTATAATGAAAACTATATTTTCATCACTACAAACATCCCCCCGAAAATGAAAGAACTCAAAGGATCGAAGACCGAGGCGAACCTGCTCATGGCCTATGCCGGCGAATCGCAGGCCTGTGTGAAGTATTCATTCTATGCCAAGAAGGCCCGCAAGGACGGGTTCGAGCAGATGGGCAATATCTTTGACGAGACCGCTCACAATGAGCATACCCATGCCAAACTGTGGTTCAAGCTGCTGCATGGTGGCGAGATTCCCGACACGATGGTCAACCTCGAGGATGCCGCCGCCGGCGAGCACTACGAGTGGACAGACATGTATGCCGAATTTGCCAAGGTGGCCCGCGAGGAAGGCTTCACACAGATTGCGACCCTTTTCGAGAGGGTGGGAGCCATCGAACGTACCCACGAGGAGCGTTACCGCAAGCTGCTTGACAATATCAAGGAGGGTATCGTGTTCTCGCGCGACGGCGACCGTGTATGGATCTGCCTTGAATGTGGACATCTGGTGTTCGGCAAGAAGGCACCCGCTGTCTGCCCCGTATGCAAGCATCCGCAGGCTTTCTTCGAGCTCAGGGCCGAGAATTATTGATTTTTTGCGTAAATCCAATATAGACAGACGGAACCCTTGTCCGACAGGGGTTCCGTCTGCTGTTTATGTCCGGCTGATGTGTCAGGCGTTGCGTTTCGTGAGGGCTACCACATTCTCGACATGCTGGGTGTGCGGGAACATGTCGACCGGCTGCACGGCGGTGATGTCATATTTCTCATGGAGCATGGCAAGATCACGGGCCTGTGTGGCCGGGTTGCAGCTCACATAGACTATCCTGTCCGGCTCGGCGTCGAGTATGACCCTGACGACATCCTCGTGCATTCCGGCTCGCGGGGGATCGACTATCATCACGTCGGGGTGGCCGTGCTCGGCGATGAAACCTGCGGTCAGCACATCCTTCATGTCTCCGGCATAGAACTCGGTGTTGCCGAGTCCGTTGGCGGCAGCATTGATTTTGGCGTCCTCGATGGCATCGGGCACATATTCTATTCCCACAACGTGGCGGGCGTTACGGGCCAGGAAGCAGGCGATGGTGCCGGTGCCTGTATAGAGGTCATAGACAAGCTCATTGCCCGTCAGGGCTGCAAAGTCGCGTGCCACCGAGTAGAGCCTGTATGCCTGGCGCGAGTTGGTCTGATAGAACGATTTCGGACCGACCCGGAACCGCAGGCCCTCCATCTCCTCCTCTATATAGTCATTGCCCTTGTATGTGATGATGTCAAGGTCGGCGATGGTGTCGTTGACCTTGGTGTTGACCACATAGAAGAGTGACGTGACCTCGGGGAATCTGTCGGCTATGGCCTTCATGAGTGTGTCGATTTTCTCGCGGTCGTCTTCGCCGACACTCATCACGGCCATGACATCGCCTGTCGAGGCTATGCGTATCATGAGTGTGCGCAGGAATCCGCGGTTCTCCCGCAGATTGTAGAACGAGTATCCGTGTTCCTTGCCGAAATCCTTGACGAAGAGCCTGAGGCGGTTGCCGAGATCGTCCTGGAGATGGCACCTGTTGATATCGAGCACCTTGTCGAATGCACCCGGGATATGGAATCCGGCTGCACGGCGGTCGGGAAACTCCTCGCCTGAGCGCATCTGGTCGAATGTCAGCCACATCTTGTCCGAGAAGGTGTACTCCATCTTGTTGCGGTATTCCCATATTTGCTCCGAACCGAGGATGGGTGTAATCTCAGGGAAAGGTATCTTGGCTATACGCTCGAGACAGTCCTTGACCTGCTTCTGCTTGCACTCGAGCTGGAAGCTGTATGGCAGATGTTGCCATCGGCATCCGCCGCAGATGGTGAAATGCTCGCAACGTGGCTCGACACGCATATCCGAAGGGTGTACCAGCCGCTCGATATGCCCCTCGGCATAGTTGCGCTTCTTGCGGTCTATCTTGATGTCGGCGATGTCGCCGGGGGCACCGAAGGGGATGAACACCACCATGTCGTCAGGCTTGGCGATAGAGTTGCCTTCGGCGGCGACGTCCGTTATCTCTACCCCTTCGAGCAAGGGGAGGTCCTTGCGCTTTCTGCTCATATATAATGTTATGCTGTCTTTGAAACGAATAATCGTCGGCCATAGAGTTGCGTGCTGATGGCCGACGACAGATGTGTTTATCTATGAAGGTTAGGTCAGGTCGAGAGTCTTTTATATTTTGAGGCAAATATAAAAATTTAAACTCTATTTTGCTAATTTTAGCTGAAAATTTAACCTAACTTAACCAAAATGGTGCAGCTGCGAGATGTCAGCCCTTGATTATGCCGTTGATTATCTCCTTGATAGAGTCTGCGAGGGCATCGGCCTTGGCCATGGTCTCGGCCTCGCTGTAGATACGGATGATGGGCTCGGTGTTCGATTTGCGCAGGTGCACCCACGAGTCCTTGAAGTCAATCTTCACACCGTCGATGTCGGTTATCTTCTCGCCGGCAAAATGTTTCTTCACGGCCTCGAGGATTGCGTCGACGTCGAGCTCGGGCGTGAGCTCCATCTTGTTCTTGGCAATCTCATATGCGGGATATGTCTTGCGCAGCTCGGTCACCTTCTTGCCGCTCTTGGCGAGCAGGGTGAGGAAGAGGGCCACGCCCACGAGGGCGTCGCGTCCGTAGTGTGCGGCGGGATAGATGACGCCGCCGTTGCCCTCGCCGCCGATGACGGCGCCGGTCTCCTTCATCTTTGTGGTCACGTTGACC
>UMKE01059008.1_pt1 | contig 29464 bp, 20 predicted proteins | sample 1966231 | NCBI WGS metagenome assembly UMKE01 (sample SAMEA4836168, study PRJEB28245) | human gut metagenome | biome: gut microbiome; material: fecal sample | place: Denmark | collected 2008 | reverse complement strand
GGGATTTATCTAACACTCTTTTAGTGTCTACTTTTACTTGACTATTTCAATGTATAATTTGACTTTATCTTTTTATTTATATAGTAAATATGTGTGAAGGAAAAATAAAAATGGTAAAATATGCCAATTCAGTTCTTTGAAAAAGACGATATACTCTTTTTATTTGATATAAGTGATTATAACAACTCTTATGTTATTTATCTTGCATAGGAGAAGAGATTTTCTCATCTTAAATTAGGTATGTACTAGACGCCCTATGGTAAACGATAAAATAAATACGACTGATAAATCATACAAGTTGTTTTTATTTTTTAAAGTTTTCTTCTTTGAAAAAAATGGATGATGTAGTATAATTATGATAGAAGGAAAATGGATGAAGAAAGGATTTTATTTTTATAAAGATTTCTATATAGGAGTAAGCAGATGTTTATAGATACTCATGTACATTTAAATAATAAAGAATTAGAAAGTCATTTAAAAGAAGTATTAGATGAGGCATATCAAGCTGATGTGAAAAGGATGATTGTTGTAGGGTATGATTTAGAAACTTCAATCAAGGCTGTTGAATTAGCAAGTAAAATAGATGGATGTTATGCGGCAGTGGGATTTCATCCAACTGAAATAAAAAATTATACGGATGAAGAATATGAGAAGTTAGAAATACTTGCTCAAAATAAAAAAGTTCTTGCTATAGGTGAAGTAGGGTATGATTTTCACTGGGATACAACAACCAAAGAAGAACAAAAAGAAGCGTTTATTAGACAAATAGAACTAGCTAAAAAATTAAATTTACCTCTAATTATTCATAGTAGAGATGCACATCAAATAACATATGAAACATTGAAGAATACTAATGCCAAAATAGTTGGGGGGATTATGCACTCATATAGCGGTAGTGTTGAGATGGCTAAGGAATATATAAAACTCAATTTTTCTTTTGGTATTTCAGGACCAGTTACTTTCAAAAATGGGAAGAATATGAAAGATGTGGTAAAAGAAATCAATTTGCAATATTTAGTATCTGAAACGGATTCACCATATCTTACACCTCATCCTTTTAGAGGAAAGGAAAATGGTCCTAAATATATTCCGCTAATTGTTGAAGAAATGGCAAAAATTAAAGGTATAGACAGCAGTGAGATGGCAAAAAATATATTAAATAATGTTAAGAGAATTTTTGGTGATAGATATGAATAAAAAGAAAATTAAAATGTTTGTATTAGTTGGTTTACTTATCATAAGTTGCTTTATGATTAGTGGTTGTAACATTCAAAAATTATTAAAGAAGACAATTATCAATGAAATTGAAAATAGATATATTGAATATAGTCAAAATATAACAGTTGAAGATATTGAACAAGCTTTAATTGAAGGCTCAAATATAGCCAAGTCTTGTACAGTTGCGATTCGGGTTATTAAAAGTGGTGGCATTATAACCACAACTGAAAGCCTTGGTAGTGGAGTGATTGTTAAAAGAACGAAAAATTATGATAATACGTATCATTATTTAGTTGTAACGAATCGTCATGTGACTGGAACGAATGCAAATGCTAAATTTAGTGTATATTTAGATAATGATAATTATATTTCTGCAAGTTTAATTAGATATGATTCTACTTATGATTTGGCTTTAATTTCATTTGATAGTGGGATTTTATTAAATGTGGCTACTTTTTGTGAGGAAGAATTAAATATAGGTCAATATGCGATTGCGGTAGGTTCGCCATATGATATCGAGTCTTTTTACAATACAGTCACAATTGGTGCGATTAGTTGTCCCCAAAGGATGATTCAAGAAGAAGATTTAAATGGTAAAACTGTGAATAATACTTTTGTTCAACATGATGCTGCAATCAATTCCGGTAATAGTGGTGGTGGTCTTTATGATATATATGGAAGACTGATTGGAATTAATACGTGGAAATTAGTTGGTGATCCTGGTGATAATTTTGAAGGATTAAATTTTGCAATTCCTTCAACAGTGGTTTATACAACTTTTGAAAGTTATCTTAAAAATGACTAAGTATCAAATACTTAGTCATTTTTAAAATTTACAAACCATGGAAGGTTTTCTTTCTTAAAGTAAATTGGTTTAGTATATTCTCCAAAGGCTGCATAAAATCCGGTTGTAGGGTTAATTTCCACACTTATAACATCTTGTGGTGTTTCATACCAAGAGGGAGTAATACCAGTAATTCTATAATATGATTCAACTGTATCAGCCCAGATATATTTACCAAATTTGGCATCTAGCGAAGAGATAATTTCTTTATTGTTATCATATCCACTCCAAACACTGACTACTATATCAGGATTATATCCAACCATCCAGTTATCCGTATCGGTAGAACCACTCTTAGCAGCATATTTTGTTGTCAACATACTTTTAATAGAAACACCAGTGGGTCTAATATTATAAGTCATATTATCATCAAATACGGATGTCATTGCCTCACTTAATAAATACACATCACTTTCGTCAGCAATTCTACTCGTCTTGGGTTTTGCTTCATATAAAACTTCATCATTCATATTTGTTATTTTAGTAATAATTGTTGGTGTAACTTGTTTACCACTATTAGCAAGAATACTATAAGCTTCTGTTAATTCTTTCACGGATACTTCCTTTACTCCAAGAGCAAGAGAAGGAATAGCTGGAATATCACCTGAAAAACCAAATCTTTTTAGCGTGTTAACCATTTTATCACATCCTAAGAAAAGGTGTGTTTTTACCGCATAAATATTATCACTAGTTGCTAGAGCATAAGCCATTGAAACATCAAATCCAGCATAAATACTTTGAAAATTGGTTGGCGAATAAGTCGTATTATTATAATAAAAAGTAGTTGGTTCGCTAGCAAAAGTAGTAGCAACAGTAAAGCCGTTTTCAAGGGCAGTTAAGTATAAAAAGGGTTTAATAGAAGATCCTGGTTGTCTACTACTAGAAACTGCTCTATTATAAGTGCTTTTTTCATAATCTTTTCCGCCTACAACTGCTAAAACCTTTCCAGTTGATGGTTCCATTGCATAGATAGCTGTTTCAATATCGCTTTCTGGTGCTCTTTTTTGAATGCTATCATTTATAGCTGTATAAAGTTCAGTATTTAGTGTTGTATAAACTTTTAAACCGCCAGCCATTTTACCACTAATTTCAGGAATTTTTTTCAATTCTTGTAAAACTAAATCTTGAAAATAAGGAGCGTTTATCGCATCATCATTTGGATTATTACCTACACATTTCAATATTGTTTTACTAGATTCTTCATATTCTTCATTGGTAATTAGACCATCATTTAGCATTTCTCTTAAAATCAAGTTACGACGTTCCTTATTGTTTTCAGGATTTTTAATCGGTGAATATAGAGTGGGACCTTTAGGAATACTGGCGATTGCGGCAGCTTCTTCTAAGGTCAAATCTTTTGCATGCTTATTAAAATAATAAATACTAGCATCCTCAACGCCGTAAATACCATGATCAAAGTAGATAGAGTTGAGATATCCTTCTAAAATTTCATTTTTTGAATAGTTTTTTTCAATATTTAAAGAAATGAGAATTTCGTTAATTTTTCTTTTCCAAGTTTTTTCCGTTGTTAAATAAAGATTTCTAACATATTGTTGAGTAATTGTTGAAGCTCCTTCAGATAATTGATTCGATTTAAGATTTTTTAAAATAGCACCACCTATTCTGATAATATCCACTCCATGATGTTTATAGAAACGTTTATCTTCAATTGAAATAAAGGCTTTTGTTAAATAGGGAGAAATATCATCAAGTTGAACATAGGATTGTTTTTTTCCATTTGAATAACTTAAATATTTATGATTATTGCTATCATATAACTCAACATTAATAATTTCTGGCAATTGGTAATTCATATTAGTAGTGATAATGGCGATGGTTAAAATAAAAATAGTTAAAAGTAAAGTTGAAGTTATAGTTAATATTTTAAATACTTTAAAAAAACGTTTTTTCATTTTATATCACCGATAATATTTTTCCAAAAAAATTAAAGGATATACAAAACAAAAATTAACAATTATAAATTATAATTGTTAATTTGTTTTAAAATTCTTCATTTTCAATTAGTTCTAAAGTATGAAAAATATCATTTGTGTAAAAAATATTTTCAATTGAAGTAGCATTAAAATAATTGGTAATTGGAATCGTATGATCATGTAAAATGTTACTATTTAAATAATTAGAAATTAATTTGATATTATCAAAAATCAAATAGTCAAATGATATTATTTTTTCATTTATTTTAATTTCATTACTATTTAATAAAAAAACGGGAGTATGTATAATAAGATAGTTAGAATTAAAAATCGCAAATCTTTTCAACGTTAAAATTATGACTTGATAAAAATCTTTCATCTAAAACCTCCTATTTATATTATATCACAGAAGTTAAGACTTTAAAAATTAAAAACATTAAATGATTTACAAATTTTTACCTTTGTGCTATAATAAAAATACTAATAAAGAGTAAAAAAGGGTGATAAAATGAAAATAAGATGCAAAAATTGTTATCGTATTTTAAATCCTAATGAAGAATATTGTACTAGTTGTGGTGAATATAGCGAAAAAATGCATAAAGCGATGGTGACAGGTGATTATGGTCCTGATCCTGTGGCAAAATTTAAAATAAGTTTTGGGATTTATGCAATTGCCGGTTTTATTTTATGTGGAATTTTTCAAGTTATTTTTGCTTTAATTGAAAATAAAATGAATAATGATAGCGGCTATACTAATCTTTTTTGTCAAACCAATAGTTTATTTTATAGCAGTATAATTGCTTTTGTTACAATGCTTATTGTTTTTAAGAAAGATTTAAAATCTTATTTTCCCAAAATGACTAAAAATCAAATATTAGGTAGTGTTATGATTGGGAGTTTGACAGTTGCAATTGTTATCCTACTTAATTATTTATCTAATTTCACTTTAATTTTTCCTAAATATATTACAAAATATTTAGAAGAAGGTAGTGCTGTCTTTTTTGATTTTAAAGGTGAGTGTATTTTTAAGATTGTTGTGGGGACACTTTTATCTAGTATTTGTTTAGAAATACTTGGTAGAAAGTATCTAGTTGATGCTCTTGATGAAACCATGCTTTCAGATCAGGCTATCTATTTTGTTACTAGTATTGTTGTTGCACTTTTTGAAATAGCTTGGATTATGTCGTTAGAAATTGCGATTGTGAGTATAGTTTTTAATTTAGTAGCCACGGGTATTTATATGTATACCAATCGAAATCTTTTGGTGAATATCATAATGCGAATTTTGATTGTGTTAATTGTTTTGATTATATTTTTATAGAGGTGAATTATGAGTTTAACAGCAGGAATTGTTGGTTTACCTAATGTTGGTAAATCAACATTATTTAATGCCATTACAAAATCAGGAGCACTAGCCGCTAATTTTCCTTTTGCGACAATTGAACCTAATGTTGGAGTAGTTGAAGTAAAAGATAAACGGTTAGATAAAATTGTTGAGATAGTCAAACCACGAAGTATAGTTCCTACTTCATTTTCTTTTACCGATATTGCAGGACTTGTCAAAGGTGCAAGTAAAGGTGAAGGTCTAGGCAATCAATTTTTATCACATATTCGTGATGTTGATGCTATTTGTGAGGTTGTTAGATGCTTTGAAGATCCCAATATTATTCATGTAGAAGGAAAAGTAGATCCAATCAGTGATATTGAAGTAATTAATTTAGAATTGATTTTAGCAGATTTAGAAGTTGTTGAAAAAAGATTACCAAAAATAGAAAAAAAAGCTCAACTTAAAGTTGATAATGATGTAGTTTTTGAATATCAAATTTTAAAAAAACTGCATGATGGTTTTTTGAACAATATTCCTGCTCGCTTAATTCCTTTAACAACAGAAGAAAAACTGTATGTGAAAAACTATCAGTTTTTGACAATGAAACCAATATTGTATGTTGCCAATGTTGGTGAAAACGATATTGTAAAGGGGAATCAATATGTTGAATTAGTAGAAGAATATGCTAAAAAGGAAGAATCAAAAGTTGTAATGATTTCCGCAAAAATAGAAGAAGAATTAAGTATGTTAGATGATGAAGATCGGCAAATGTTTTTAGACGATCTGGGGTTAGAAGAAAGTGGATTAGATAGACTTGTCAAAGAAGCTTATGCTTTGCTTGGTCTTTGTACTTTCTTTACAGCAGGTGAAAAAGAATGTAGAGCTTGGACTTTTAGAAAAGGAATGCTTGCTCCTCAGTGTGCTGGTGTTATTCATAGTGATTTTGAAAGAGGATTTATTAGAGCTGAAACGTATTCTTATGAAGATCTAGTTGAATATGGAACGCCTCTTAAAGTAAAAGAGGCTGGAAAAGTGCGTTTAGAAGGAAAAGATTATGTTGTAAGAGATGGCGACATTATGCTTTTTAGATTTAATGTATAAAAATATAAATTTTACAAAAAAAAAGAATAAAGTGAGGTGAAATCATGGATGAAAAAAATTTATATTTAGAATCGTTAAAACATCGCAATTATGATATGTATAAATACTTTAAAAGAGGTTTAGATATGATTGCTACTTTAAAGGAAAAGACCTATGAGGCATATATTGTTGGTGGCGTTGTCCGTGATTTCGTTTTAAATGTTGATTTTAATGATATTGATATCGCTACTAGTGCCACACCTGCTGCGATTAAAGATATTTTTTCTAGTTGCAATATTGATGATTATTATGAATCTTTAGGAACAATTGTTATTAAAGAGGCTGGTTTTAGATATGAAATAACGACCTTTAGGACCGAAGAATATGTAAAATTTAAAATCAAAGATGTTCATTATTCTAAAAAATTAGTAGAAGATATTATTAGGAGGGATTATACCATCAATGCCTTAGCCTTAACCCCTAATTTGACAGTTGTCGATTTGGTTGAAGGTCAAAAGGATTTAGAAAATGGCATTGTGAGAATCATTGGTAGTGGTAAAAGACGCTTTAAAGATGATCCTACAAGGATTTTAAGAGGTCTTCATTTGGTAGCTAAATTTGGTTTTGATATTGAAAGTAATACTGAAAAAGGCATGCGCAAAAGCAAACAATATTTAAAAGAACTAAGTGATCAAAAAATGATAACCTTATTATATAAAATTTTAAATGAAAAGTTTGGTTTAAAAGCATTAAAAGCTATAGATGATAATAATTTATTCAAATTTTTACCGAACTATTCTTATTGGGTAAGATTACTCATAAAAAGTTATAAAAAGTTAGGAACAATTGAAAAGATCACCCTTCTTTATCGAATAATGGGACAAATACCTGATAATACTGGTCATACCCATGAAGAATTGGTCGAAATAAAAAAATTATTAGAACTTTCACAACATTTATCAGTAAATAAAGTGAACGCAATGATGATTTTTAAAATTAAAGTTGAGGATTTATTAGCTGCTGATCGCATTTCTAAAGCGTATAATTATAAATATCATAGTCAAAAACGTAAAATTAAAAGTATTCATAAACATTTGCCAATTCATCATGAAAAAGAATTAGATTTTAGCAACCGTGAATTAATCAGTATAGTTGGTTCTGATGATCCTAAAATCTCAATGATTAGATCGGAGTTATTATCAATGGTTATTAATGGTGAAGTGCCGAATAAGAATTTACTTCTTAGAAACGAAGTTATGAAATTAATGAGCAAATCAACGCTAAATAAACAAGCAATAATAACTAAGGCACCAGATACAGATAAAAAAATATTTAATCCTATTTTTGCCAATAAAAGAGAAAAAGAAGATAAATATTTTGATGATGCTAAAGAAGAAGAAAAATTATATCAAAAAGTTTATGATGATTATTCAGAAACTTTAGAGAATAATTTTGATGCTTGGGACCAAGTACCTGTTGATATTGATTACTATGAGCAATTAGGTGGTTTATCTTCAAATAATAAACTAGTTGATATTTCTGATGAGGAATTAGAAATGATAAAAGATGAATATAAAGAAGATTTTATGCAACTTTATAAAATATATGTAAAGGGTGTTAAAAATTATTATGAGTTATCAGAAAGAGAACAAAAAATCAAGAGTGAAGAAATTAAACAACAAGTTAAAGAGTTTTTATTAAGAAATAATACCAAATATCGCGTATTAAATGAAAGAGGTCTAGTTTAATGAAAAAGTTTATTGATATGAAAATAGGAGAAGATGTTGAGTTTTATGCTTTAGTAGAGTCAACCCAAAAACGGTATACACCTAATAAAAGTTCTTATTATAGTATAACATTATCAGATGGTGATTCTAATATTGATGCTAGAGTTTGGGATGTAAATTTGATTGAAAAAAATGAAGTGAATCCAGGAATGGTATGCTTTTTTAGTGCTCATATTAATGAATATGCGGGAAAATCTCAGTTTGTGATAAGTGGAATTAGATTAGTTAGTGAAGAAGAAATTAAGGATAAAAAGTTTTATCGCTCTGCCCCTCTTTCAGAAGAGGAACTTAGAACTAAGATAAAAAACTATATTCATAAAATATCCAACAAAATTTTAAAAAATTTAGTGGTTGGTTTGATTTCTAAAGTTCCTGATGATTATTTTGTTTTTCCTGCTGCTATGTCTATGCATCACAACTATTTTAATGGGCTTGCTTACCATACCTATTCAATGTTGATGTTAGCTGATAAATTTTTAGAAGTTTATGAAGGAATGAATGCGGATTTATTATATGCTGGCGTATTGTTACATGATATAGGTAAAACTAAAGAATTAACAGGACCTAGATCACCTCTTTATACAGAAGAGGGAAATCTTCTTGGACATATTGTAATTGGTCTTCAGATGCTTGCAATTGAAGCAGCGGAACAACATGTTGATGACACAGAAGAATATAAAACGTTAAGTCATTTAGTTGCCTCTCATCATGGTGAATTAGAGTTTGGTTCGCCAAAAGAACCTGCCATTATGGAAGCATTTGCTTTGCACTTTATTGATTTAGCAGATTCTAAAATGGCACCAATTAGTGCTGAAATTTTGAAGACTCAAAAGGGTGCTTATTCCTCACCAATTACAAGTTTAAATCGAAAAAGTATTTATGTACCTAATTTGAAATAAAAAAAACTTAACTTTGAATTATATATCAAAGTTAAGTTTTTTATTTAATGAGAAAATTTCATAAGAAACTTTTTATTCTTCAACATCTTCCTCAACAACTTTACATGCATTAATATATTCTCTTAGTAATTCTTTGTTATCAAAAGTAATCGTTGTTAATAATTCTAATGATTCATCCATTAAAGCATTGTTAACAGTATCACTATCAGCCAAAGCATTTATTGCCGGAATATAGTATGTAGTTATACAATTTTTAACAGCAGTAGTAGTATTTGATGGATTTTTCAGATAATTTTCATATTGTAAACGAGTAGGTTTATATGACTTTGTTGAAGATGTAATGTAATATGGTTTTACAATCTTAGTTACAAAATATAAATAAGTTGTATTTTCACAAAGAACAAAATCATTTTCAGTATCGGATACATTTACAAAATCAGTTGCTCTAACTGTATAAGTTACATCATTTTTAGTATAAGTATAAGATTTGCTTAAATCTTGACCTGAAAGATCTGTACCTTTTTCGCTGTCAGTATCATTGTATGCTAATAATCTTGCATATTGAGTTCGAATTTGTTCTATTATTTTTTCATCATTACTGCTAGATGCATTATAACTGGCACTAGAAATTAATTTAACTTTTAAACCAGCAGTTTTAAATTCTTTCCAAATACCATTTTGATTTTTATTGGTAAGATTGTATTCAAGAATGACATCATTTAAAGCAGTAGTAATTGTTTCTTTTTTCTTCACTGCTTCAGCATAAATTGTTTGAAGCAATTGAGTTGCAAGTAAAGCCTCAGGGCTACCTTTTGTTACTTCATCAGCTTTATTATCTAAATTTTTATCATAATAAACTTTTAAACCAACTGCAGTAGCATTGAAATAATTGTTATAGATTTCTTCCATTTTTTCTTGTACTAAAGCATCAATAGGAGTAGTAACTTCACCACTTTCATCTTTTACTTCTTCAACTAAATATAAAGATTCTTTAAACTCATCTAACGATTCTTCGTATAAACTTGAATCAAGGTTAATAATAATTTTTTCTTCAGATAGAAGGCCAAGATAGTCTCTAACAAAGTTGTCCCAACCATAATTTTTATCAAAACCTAAAGATGCATAATCGCCATTTTCAAATGCTTCTTTATATTCAGCAATTTCTGCTTCATAATAATCATCGTATTTTTCTTGATCTAAGATAGTACCAGTAGCAAGATCATATACGCCATTATCTTTTAGTACAATATATTGTTTTAAATATAATGCAGCAATATATACACCATAATTACTTATAAGTTTATCATAAAATTGATCTGCAGTTACGTATATGGTTTTTCCATTTAATTCATAACTAAATACATTAACATTACTTTCTTCTTTAGTATAAACAAAAGCAGGATAATCATCTGTTGAATAACCTAAATTTTTGAAAATACTATCATAGGTAATTTTATAAAAATTTTCAAGTCCAGCATCATAAATTTTAAGGTTATGAGCAAGTTCATTTTCTTGTGAAGCCATTGTTGCATAAGCACTAGAAACTTCTGCCTCAATTAAATCTTCAATGACTTTATCTTTTTCACTTTCAAGTGTAACAACATTTCCATCTTCATCTAAATTTCCTGATTCAGTACTCTTGTATATTAAGTATAAATCACTGCCATAAATAGTAGGAGCTTTTGAATAATCGCCATCTTTCCAATTATAGACCGCATTTGCTAAAGAGGAATTGATAGTTGTTAAATCTTCATAAGTATAAGTTTTTAAACCACTTTCGTTTACATTATTGATATCTTTATAAATGTTTTCAAAGATGGCTAAAATCTCATCTTTGGTATATTTAGTACCATCAGTTTTTTGCCAACCAGTATTTAAATAATTTAAGTCAATATTATTACTTGTCATAAAATAATTCGCTTCATTACGAGAATCAAATCTAATAATAATCAAATCATTCGTTTTACGATAAGTGTTTTCAAACGCTTTTTCGATATCTTCATCTTTAAAATAATCTTCTTCCATATGATCTTTAAAGTATTTTTTACCATATTCTAATCTACGATATACTAAACGATAATATGTTTCATAATAATTATCATCTTCAGGGTTTTTGCTTAATCCCGATAAGATTAATTCATCAAGAAATTTTTGTTTTACTTCATCCGTTTTTTCTTCATCACCATAAATGATTTCATCTAAATATTCTTGGAATCCTTCTTCATCACTTAAAGCTGGAAGAAGTGCATCATCAACCATATTTAACAAAACTTCAGTTCCATAAGAATTTAGTAATTGATAATAAACATCTTTTTTTGTAATTGTATAATTACCAATTTTTAAGTACGTTCCTGTTGGATCAGAAAGTGTTGGAATAAGACGATTTTTATCTTTGGAACATTTTTTACAACTTGCACAAACCATTACAGCACAAATTGCTAATATAATAACAATAAATCTTTTAAAGTTTTTCATTTTAAGTACCATCCTATTTCTCTTCTGCATAGCTTTCAAGTAGATAATCAATGTAGAATAATAATTGATCCTTATTGAAACCTTCTGCAAATGTCATAGAATCAAGATCTGCTTTTAATTTATTGGCAAGTTCTTTTTCGACAATGTAGGTTTCAACTTCTGTTTTAGCACTATCATACCAAGCTGTACATTTTGCACTTATATCTTCATCTAATGTATAAGTCTTATTTTCATCATCAAAGTCTTCTAAATCTAAACCTAATTTTTCCATTAATTCTTTTACTTCTTTAGCATATTCATCAACTTTAACTTCTAATTGTTTAATTTGTTCTTTATAAGAAGTTACTGCAGTTTCATTACCAGATGCACTTTCTAAATTCTTTTTAGCTGTTGTTAAACTAGATTGAGTTTCAGTAAGTTTAGTTGATGCTTCATATAATTTGATTTCATCTTCAGTAGGTTGATCAACAAAGTCATACGCTTTTTCAACAGCTACAGCATGGAAACCATAAGAAGTAGCAAAAGCATAATTTTGATCTTTATTTACGATATTATATTTTAAAGCCTCAACAATTGGATTAGTATAATTAGTATCATCTTCAGCAGCTTTTGAGTCATAAACAAGACCATTATCATTAGCATAATTCCACATTTCAAGCATTACATCTTTGAATTCTTCAACTAAAGAAGATGTGTGATCATAATTAGCAGATTTTTCAAATTTAATTTGTAAACCAGCAACTTTATATTTACCAAAGGCTTCTTCTAAAGTAGTTGGATTATTTACCACTTCATATTTAGCATCTTTGTAAACAGTAACTACTTCTGTAAGTTTATCTGAAATTGTACCAGTTGCTAAAACTTCATCGTATCTTGTCATGATTAATGTTGCAAGTTCTTCTGCAAGTTCAATTTGTTCAGGAGTCCAATTTTCTTCAGTTACATCATCTTTATTGCTTTCAACAAGTTTGGTATCTGGAGTGCCATCATAATCATAATCAACAGAAATGATTAGATTCATTACATCAACTTTATAAACTTCATCTTGCGCTTTTTCCATTGCTTCTTTAATTCTTTCAAAATTATACAGTGATTCAGTATATTTTTCTAAAACATCAATGTAAATTTTACCACCATAATTTCGATTAATTAATAGTTCTTTTTCAGAATTGGCACCAAAATAATCATGAATAAAGTTTTTCCATCCATATGATGCAGGGAAATTAGGGATATATCCATAATATGCAAGATATGCATACGTAAAATAATCAAGTTCAAAATTTTGTTTAAAAGAAGAAATATCGGATTTTAATAAAGATTTAATATAGTCTTTATCTTCAATATCTTTCCAAGGGTTAAGAGATGTATTAAAATCACTATTAATAATATAATATTGATCAACATAAGATTTAACATAAGTTGCACCATATTTTGCTTCCATTTCAGCAAATAATTGATCAGGTGTGATTTCTAAACCATCTACTACCGCAACTATTTTTTTCTTGTTCTTACGACTAGTTTTATATTCATCGAAATCTGTTTCACTTAAAGTTGTACTATAGAAAGTATTATAGTTATATTCATAGATAGCCTCAATAAATTTATCATAAATTTTTAGACCACTTTCTTGACGTCTAACATAATACATTCTTTCAATATTAGCTTTTTCATTTTCGCCAACTTTATATAAATCTTCTGTCATTTGTTGAATTATTTCATCACGAGAATTTTCTAATGTTGGTTCTTCACCTTCGCCAAGTTTGATAAATAAACAATAATAATCGCCAACACTTTCAAGTTTTACGGAATAAGATTTATAGAATTCTGCCGCATCATCAGAATAAGTTAATTTCGTAGAAGTAGAAGTTAGATATGCAGCATAATCACTATCGTCTGTTACTTCCCAAATAAACTGAGAATATTTAGAAATATCATTATTTAAAGTAAAGTTGTAGTCTAAAACTACATCTAAGGCATCAACCACAACAGTTTTGGTTTCTTCTTTTTCAGAATCATCAGAACTGGTTGCGGTAACTTCAATTTTATAAGTTACTTCAAGAGTTGTTTCACCAAATTTTATAATACCTTTGATTGTTTGTGAAAGTTTAGAAGAAGTACGAGTAACTGTTATGATACCAGTTTCACTATTTAATTTAAAGTTTTCTTCGTCAACGGCTTCCCACTCAATTGTAGCATTTTTATCACTGCCATTAATTACAACTTCTAGTGGTAAATTTAAATCGCCTTTAATTGTGGCATATTTTTTCATTTGCTCATCTAAAGCAACCTTTACTAATTGTAAAGTTCTTGCTTCACTGACTGATGTTGTATAATAATCGCTTGTAATAATTGCCTCACCATTATTGGTATAAGCCCAAACTTCGTTGTACATACCAATAAATGCTGCAATCACTTCATCTGGTGTTAAGTAATCGTGAAGAGTAGGATATTCTTTTACTTCAGGATCATAGGTTGATTTTATCCATCCGGCAAGTTGATTAGTAGATGAGGTGGATTTAGAGGCATCAGGATTAATGCCATACTTTTTCATCATTGCATCAGCAGCAGCTTTGCTAGTAAAAGGAATAAACAAACCAGTTGTTGTTTTTCCAAAATTATCTTCAAAGTATTCTTCAATATCCTCATCATCGAATAAGCCAGTTTTACCATTATCTATGCGATCTTGTTCATATCTTTTTAAATACTCGGCTTTGGCCCAAACTTCTTTTGCATATTGTAAACGATAATAATCTTTTACCTTTGTCCATACTTTGCTCGTATAGGCATCGTATGCACTATTTTCATCAGCATCCGCTTTGGTTATGACACCAGTTATGATTAAGGATTCAATGACATCATCCCATTCTTTTTGTTTATCACCTTTAAAATCTTCACCAAAGATATCATTTTCAATATAAGGAATTAAATCTTCATCTTTTACCTTTGCGATTTCATCTTTGTAAAGATAGGTGTCAATTAAACGAGTTAATTCAACTACTCCATAATCTTTTTTTAAAGCATCATATATCGTTTGCTTTGTTACATTTAAATTGCCAAATTGTAAATAACTTTCTTCACCATTACTTAATTTTGGTGTTTTACTGTTTGTTGCATTAACAATAACAATTGTTATGGCAATTACAATAATTAAAGAAAGTCCTATTACAACAGGCAATAGTTTCTTAAAAATTTTCATCTTTTTTGTTTCCTTTCTTGAAATTAAAAAATTTTTAACGTTTATATTTTACCATTTTTTATAAAAAAATTCAACTTATAAAAGCTATTTTTAATAACTAAATTCAACTTTTTTTAAAAAAGATGGTCAAATGTGAAATTAATGTGAAATTATTCTAATAGGCAAAAGTAATAGTCATATAAAAAAAATCTTCATAAATTAAGAGTGTAAAATGATAGCTCATTATCAATAGTGAAAGGGGGAAGAATGATGAATCAATGCCGTGGTGAATATGGGTATGCTTTCATATTAGTTCTATTTATTTTACTTGCTATTATTGGCGCATGCTGGGGATTCTAACATAAAACCTTTTATTAAGCCTCTTGAAAAAGAGGTTTTTAATTTTTTTATTTATTATTATCTAGTTTGCTAAAATCTTGCATTTATGATATAATTTATTATTGGTGAGGGAATATGGAAATCATTGTACTAGCAAGTGGATCTAAGGGTAATGCCACATATATTCGAACAAAAAACAATAATATTTTACTTGATGCGGGAATTAGTTATTTACAAATAAAGAATCGACTTTTATCAAAGGGTTTTTTATTAGATAAATTAGATGCAATTTTAATTACTCATGAACATACTGATCATATTAAATATTTAATCAGTATTGCAATGAAAACAAAAGCTAAAATTTATTTAAGTGAAGAAGTATATAAAATTTTAAATGTAAGATTAAATGGAGGCTTAAATGATTTACCGGTTTATTTTATTAAAGAAAATAATCGTTATGATTTCAATGATCTTTTTGTCGTCCCAATGAAATTATCACATGATGCTAGTTGTTGTTTTGGATATTTGTTTAAAGAAAAAGGTCCGGGTAATAAAACATATGGTTATATTACTGATACTGGTTATATACCAGAGGAATACCTATCCATAATTGCTAATTTACAAGTTATTTCAATTGAATCGAATCATGATGTTCAAATGTTAAAAGAGAGTAAAAGAACTTGGCCATTGATTCAAAGAATTTTGTCTAATAATGGTCATTTATCAAATAGTCAATGTTCCAATTATTTAAAGGGTTTGAATTATCAATATGTTAGAGTAGTCATTTTATCCCATTTAAGTGAGGAATGTAATTTAGAAAGTTTGGCCTATAGTGAAGTAGTGAAAGTATTTGATGGACAAATTCCATGTCAAATTCAAATTGCCAAGCAATATGAGGCACTACCAATAATTGAGGTTAAATGATGATTAGGATAATTTGTATAGGCAAACTGAAAGAAAAGTTTTTAGTAGATGGCGTTGATGAATATAAAAAAAGAATTGAAGGTTTTCAAAAACTTCAAATATTAGAATTAAAAGAGTATAATACTTCGGATATTTCAAAAAATATTGAAAATGAAGGATTTGAAATTTTAGAAAAAATAAATAGTGATGAACATCTTATCACTTTGGAAATTTTGGGGAAGAAATTTGATAGTATCACTTTCAGCAAATATTTAGAAAAGCAGTTTATTTATGGTGTATCTAAAATTACTTTTGTTATTGGTGGTTCAAATGGATTAAGTGAAGAGGTAAAAAAACGAAGCAATCTTCATTTATCTTTTTCAGATATGACTTTTCCTCATCAATTAATGAGATTAATATTAATGGAACAATTATATCGAGCATTAACGATTATGAATCATAAAGAGTATCATAAATAGGAGGTTGTTATGAACGTTGTATTGAGTATAATTTACTATATTTGTATTGTAGCTTTTATGTTTGGCTACATTGTATGTTTTATTATTAATTTAATTCGAGCTATTAAAGTAAATAATAGTATGAAAGAAGACTACAGTAAGGTTAACGCCAAGGTTGTGGAAGTTATTCATGAAAAAAAACGTGTATATGTTAAAGTGGAGTATGTATCTCCTACTAATTTTGTTAAATTTGTTGATTATTTTGAATTTACAGAAAAATCTTTTAATGATCAATATTATGTTGACCAAGAATTAGAAATTTATTACCCTAAAGTTGATGATTTAAAAAGAGTTACTTGCTTTCCAACCTATTTAGAAGGCAATAAAATTAAAATAAAAGCTGCACCACTTGTGACAGATGCTTTTTTAGCAATTGTCGGTATTTTTATGACTGGTTGGTTTACGACTTTGATTATCAAATTAGGTGGATTTAACATTTTTAATTCAACAAATACGAATCCTGAAAATTTATTCAATTGTGCAAGTTTTTCATCAATTCTTGTGTATATGTTACCACTTTTTATGTATATTACAACGATTCCTTATTTAATTGAAAGATTAACGACTGCTTCAAAAGAAGAAAATCAAAATTATTTAAAGTTATATGGTGCTAAATGTATGGCAGAGGTAAAAACATTTAAATTTGGTCGTAATAAAGATGCTAAAGGGAATAAAGAATCTTTAATTGAAATTGAATTTTATAATAATAAAGGTGAACTTATTAAAGCCAATTTAAATTCATTTATGTATACTGAAACGCAAGAGCAATATATCAACATTTTATATGATTTAAAAAATCCTAAAAATGTTGTTTATATGAGAAAGTAAAATGAATAAGTTTAAACTTGTTGCTCCCTATCAACCTATGGGTGATCAAATTGAGGCAATTCAACATTTAACGCAAAATATTGAACTTGGCATTAGTGAGCAAACTTTGCTTGGTGCAACCGGAACAGGAAAGACATTTACGATTGCAAATGTGATAGCTAATGTGAATAAACCAACAATTGTGCTTGCTCATAACAAAACTTTAGCAGGACAACTTTATGCAGAACTTAAAAGTTTATTTCCAGAAAATCGTGTAGAATATTTTATTTCCTATTATGATTATTATCAACCTGAGGCTTATGTTCCAAGTAAAGATATGTATATTGAAAAAGATTCTAGCATTAATGATGAAATAGACCAGATGCGTCATGCCGCAACCCAAAGCATTTTAGAGCGAAGAGATACCATTATTGTAGCCTCTGTTTCTTGTATTTATGGAATTGGAGATCCTGAAGATTATGAAAATTCTATGTTGGTATTGAGAAAAGCAGAACACCTGAAAAGAGAGGTTCTTTTAGAAAAATTAGTATCTATGCAATTTGTTAGAAATAATATGAATTTTGAAAGAGGGACTTTTCGGGTTAAAGGTGATAATGTAGATATTTTACCTACTAGTGAGAGTAATAATGGTATTCGGGTAACTTTTTTTGATGATGAAATTGAACGTATTGCCTATTTTGATACTACAACCGGTAAAGTAACGAAATTAACAGATGTTGTTTCAATTTTTCCTGCAACCCATTTCGTTTTAAATGATGCTAAAAAAGAAGAGGCAATTAGAAGAATTGAAGAAGAATTACAAGAGCGAATAAAATATTTTAACGAACGGGGACAATTATTAGAGGCTGAACGAATTGAACAAAGAACAAAATATGATATTGAAATGTTAAAAGAAATTGGCAGTTGTAGCGGAGTTGAAAATTATTCTAGACACTTAAGTTTAAGAAAAGCAGGTGAAACTCCATCTGTTTTGCTTGACTTTTTTGGTGAGGACTATTTGATGGTCATTGATGAGTCACATGTAACGATTCCACAAGTTAGGGGTATGTTTAATGGTGACCGTAGTCGCAAACAAACTCTTGTGGATTATGGTTTTAGATTACCATCGGCTCTTGATAATAGGCCATTAAATTTTGAAGAATTTGAACAAAAAATAAAACAAGTCATATATGTTTCAGCTACACCAGGAGATTATGAACTCAAGCGTAGTTATGAAATTGTTGAACAAATTATTAGACCAACTGGTTTACTTGATCCTTTAATTGAAGTAAGAAAGACTAAAAATCAAATTGATTTTATAATGGCTGATCTCAAAAAACAGATCAGCAAGCATGAAAGAACTTTAATTACGACTTTAACAATTAAAATGAGTGAGGATTTAACTGCTTATTTAAAAGAAAATGGAATTAAAGTTGCCTACTTACATTCAGAAATTAAGGCTTTAGAAAGATTAGAAATTATTCGAAAACTTCGTCAAGGAATTTATGATGTATTAGTTGGTATTAACCTTTTAAGAGAAGGATTGGATATACCTGAGGTTAGTTTGATATGTATTTTAGATGCAGACAAAGAAGGTTTCTTAAGAAGTGAGCGTTCTCTTATTCAAACTATTGGAAGGGCTGCTCGTAATAAAGATGGACGTGTGATTATGTATGCTGATACCATTACGGAATCTATGCAAAAAGCAATTGATGAAACTAATCGAAGAAGACATATTCAAGAAGAATATAATCGTCTGCATCATATTACACCGACAACAATTAAAAAGGAAATTGGTGAAAATTTATCGATTGAATCAGATAATATCAATGAAAATATTAATGAAATAATCAGTGTTGAAACCTTTAAAAAGGCATCCAAAATTGAACAAAAAAATATGATTGCAACTCTTGAAAAACAAATGAAGGAGGCGGCAAGTAAACTTAATTTTGAAGAAGCGATGAGTATTAGAGATATTATTTTTGAATTAAAAGCAGGTGGAAAATAGTGGAAAATAAAAAAATAAAGGTCATTGTTGGTTTATCTGGGGGAGTAGATAGTAGTGTTGCTTTACTTAAATTGAAAGAACAAGGATATGATGTAGAGGCTATGTATATGCGCAATTGGGATTCTGCTATGAATAATGATGTTCTTGGAAATCCTGATTTAATGGATGAAGTATGTCCACAAGAAAGAGATTATCAGGATGCTAAAAAAGTAGCTCATCAATTAGGAATTCAATTGCATCGCGTTGATTTTATTGAAGAATATTGGGATTCAGTTTTTAGTTTTTTCTTGTCAGAATATAAAAAAAATAGGACACCCAATCCAGATATTTTATGCAACAAAGAGATAAAATTTAAGACATTTTTAGATAAAGCCATTGCACTTGGAGCCGATTATATTGCAATGGGACACTATGCGAGAGTGATTCATGATGGTGACAAACACTATTTATTGAGAGGAATTGATGAAAATAAAGATCAAACATACTTCTTATCACAGCTTAGCTCTGCACAACTTGCTAAAGCATTATTTCCTATAGGGGATATGTTGAAACCATCAGTTAGAGAACTTGCGAGAAAATATCAATTGGTGGTTGCTGATAAAAAAGATTCAACAGGAGTATGTTTTATCGGAGAAAGGAACTTTAAAGAATTTTTAATGAACTACATCCCAGCTACTCCTGGTGAAATTATATCGACTGATGGTAGGATTGTAGGTCATCATGATGGAGTAATGTATTATACAATTGGTCAAAGAAGAGGTCTTCATATTGGCGGTCCTGGCGAGGCTTGGTTTGTATGTGGAAAAGATACAACCAAAAATCAACTCATTGTTGGTCAAGGTAAAGATACAGAACTTTTATATGCGAATCGTGTTATTGTAACCGATGTGAATATAATCAATGGAACTTTTAGCAATAATCAAAAAATGACGGCAAAATTTAGATATCGTCAACCAGATGAAGAAATTACGGTATCTTGGGTGAATGAAAATACTTTAGAGGTAAAATGTAGTAGACCAGTTAAAGCGATTACTCCAGGTCAGGCTTGTGTGTTTTATGATGGTGAGTACTGTCTTGGGGGCGGGACGATTGATAAAGTTTATATGGATAATATTTTAAGAAAATATTAAAAAACAAACGTGTTTAATCAACTATGAAGCAAATTAAGCACGTTTGTTATAATTTATAGTATAGAAGGAGGTTGTAGATTGGAAAGCATTAGTGGTATTATCACAAAAATTAATTATTATAATCCCGAAAATGGGTATACAGTAGTTATTTTAGAACTTGATTATAAAGATAAAACAATTGCGATGAAAAAAAGCAAAATTGTTGGTAATACAATTGCATTAGTTGGTTATTTTGATCGGGAACCTCATGAGATGGAAGAATATACTTTTAATGGTGACTTTGTCAAAGATCGTAATTATGGATTACAATTTAGATTCAATCGTTTTGAAAGAAAGGCTATCAAAACGGAACAAGGAATGATTAGTTATTTATCTAGTGATATGTTTCCAGGCATTGGTCCTAAAATTGCCAAAACGATTGTTGAAAAATTAGGGTTAAATTGTTTGACTCTTATTAAAGAAAATGAAGATGCTTTAAAAGAGATCAATCTAACAGACAAACAAAAAGCCATCATTAAAACAGGGATAATTAGTGATGAAATTAACCAAGAAACAATAGTTTTTTTCTTAGATAATGGTATTTCAATGGATATGGCTCACAAAATCATTGCTGTTTTTGGGGATATGGCAAAAGAAATTGTACTAGAAAATCCCTATGTATTGATGGAAAAAATTGAACGATTTGGTTTTAAAAAAAATGATGCGTTTGCTTTAAAAATCGGTATTAAAGAAAATAGTATTGTTAGATTAAAGGCATTAATCACATACGTTTTGCAAGAAACTTTATATAGTGTTGGAAATAGTTATATTGCCAAAATTGATTTATATGATTATACAGTTAAATATTTAGGGCAAGATATTGATGGAGAACTATATGATAAAGTGTTAGAAAACCTTGCTTCTAATAAGAAAATTTATATAGATATAGATAAAAATATTTTTGATTATAAAATGTATATTCAAGAACTAGAATTAGCATCAGAATTATCTAAAATGCTAAAAGGTAAAAGAGATCTTAATCAAAAAATGCTAAAGTATGATGAAAAAGAGATCAATAAGAATTACTATAAAATTAAATATAACTCGCATCTTGAATTCAGTAAAGAACAAGAAAATGCCATTTTAAGTGCTTTTACCGAACCTGTTATCATTATTACAGGAGGACCTGGTACAGGTAAAACGACAATTGTTAAAGCCATTATTGAAATGTATTTGAAACTTAATAAAGACAATACAGCAGTAGCGGATTATATTGCATTACTTGCGCCAACCGGAAAAGCGGCTAAAAGGCTCAAAGAATCAACTCAAATGGCAGCAATGACTATTCATAAATATTTAGGTTATATGGGAGGGAATAGTTTTACTTATTCTAAATATCATAAAACTTCTGCAAAATTAATTATTGTTGATGAAGCTTCCATGATGGATTTGCCACTTGCATCAAGGTTGATAACCTCAATGCAAGATGATGCAAGACTTATTATTGTTGGTGATGTGGATCAACTTCCAAGTGTTGGTCCAGGACAAGTTTTAAAAGATTTAATTGATTCAAGAGAAATTAAAACAATTAGACTTACTAAAATCCATCGTCAAGCTGAAAATTCCAGCATTATTCAACTGGCTCATCATATCAATGAAGGAGTTCTTCCCGAAAATATTTTAGATAAATTAAGTGATCGCGTTTTTATTGCTACGGATAATTCTCATTTATCATCCATTTTAGTTGATGCTACTTCAAGATATATTTCTAGAGGATATGATATAAAAAAGGATCTTCAAATTCTTATTCCGATGTATAAAGGTGAATGTGGAATCAATGAAATAAATTCTAAAATTCAAGATCTTGTTAATCCTTTGAAAGATGAACAGGAACAAATAAAACATTATGGACAAGTTTTTCGTCAGAATGATAAAGTAATTCAATTGGTAAATAGAGCAGAAAAAGGCATTATGAATGGCGATGTTGGTTATATCGATTCTTTTATTTATAAAGATTTAAAAATTATTGGATTAAGGGTTGCTTTTGATCAGAATATCATTGAATATACAATTGAAGAATTAGAAGATCTTAGTTTGGCATATGCAATTAGTGTTCACAAAGCTCAAGGTGGTGAATTTGACATTGTTATTATGCCTATTTCTTCTAAACATTTTATTATGTTGAAACGTAAGTTGATTTATACTGCTATTACAAGGGCAAAAAAGATTTTAATTCTAATTGGTGATGTTCAAATGATGCAACAAGGAATTAGAAAAATTGAAAATAATCGAAAAACTATTTTGAAAAATAAACTTATTGAATATATAAATACGAATGTCAATGAAGATAATCCCAAACAAACTAGTGAAAAAATCATTGAAGATGATGATGAACTAGGTAGTATTTTCAGCGAATTAAAAGCAAGTGATTTTGATAATTTTAATTCATAATATTGGAAAAAATTTTTTTGTATTTTTGGTAAAAACTATCTCATAATAATATTGCATAAAGAAAGTATCTTGATTCGTTATTAGGAGAACATATAATATTCCCTTTGTTTAGAACTATTAACTAGACAGATAAAATCTACTTATGCTACTTTAGTCAAAGAGGTGACAAATATGAAATCATCAATCGTTCCGTACGCGGCTGGAGCAATGACGGTTTTAGGAGTATGGTTATTTGCTTCTAACAAACAAAAAATTGACAAACTTGTGAAAAATGTAAGTGAAACAATGGACCAAATGCTCCAAAAATGCAAAAAAACGTTACAAGAAGATAGCTGCTCTTGTAACAATTAACAAAAATAAAAGTTGCTATTTTATTTTTGAAAAAAGTATAAACATTATTGTTTATACTTTTTTATTTTTCAATGTTAAATATAAATAATCAAAAGACCAACAATTAACCCCATAATGATTGCAAAAGCAGGGGCTTTAGAGCGATGCATCAATAAAGCTTGAGGAATAATTTCTCCGTAAACAACATAAAGCATGGCACCACTAGCAAAACTCAAAGAAAGTGATAAGCCAATTGGACCAACATCACCAATCGCATAACCAATAAAGGCGCCAAGAACTGTAGGAAAACCAGAAAGGGCAGTTAAAAAAACAGCCTTCATTTTACTCATTCCTCCACTAATTAAAGGAACACTGATTGCCATTCCTTCTGGAATATTATGTAGACCAATTAATACGGCCATCACAAGAGCACTCCCATTTAAAGCATCATTAGCAATGGAGGCAGAAGCCCCAATTGTCATTCCCTCTGGAATATTGTGAAGAGCAATCGCACAAACCATAATAATTCCTGCTGTAAACAAAGCACTTTTTGAATCATTATTATTTTTATGGACTTGGTAGTGGTCAGCATGGATTAATTCATCTAAATCATCAGCAGTTTTTGGATGATTAAAAGGTTTATTTACTTCTTTTTCAGTTTTTTTATCAATATAATAATTTAAAAAGTATACAATAAAATAACCAAGGAGTAATCCAGCAATAACAATAAAAATGTTTACTTCCATATTCGTAGTTGGAAAAATAGCATTTTGGAGTAAATCAAAACAAACAATACTAGTCATTACCCCTCCTGCAAAACTTAATAGAAGAGATACCGTTTTATCAGAATTCTTTTTAAAAAGAGCACCAATTAACCCACCAAGACCAGTACCAACTACACCGGATATAAATGTTGTGATAAAAATAGTTAGCAATATTGACATAAAAACCTCATCAGTATTTTAAATAATTATACTAAAACTATGCATTTTTTTAAAAATATATGCATCGTTTTTTATTTTAAAACCTTAATAAAACAATAAATATAGTATTTGAATCAAATGGAATGTTCTTTTTACAATATATTTGACTATTTTTGTATTTCTTGATATAATTGACGCATATATTAAAAAAGGAGTTGAAGAAAAAATATGGATCCACTGGTCCCCTTGTCGTATAGTAGTTATTTAGCTAATACGACTAATCATTTGTCTTTAATATGGGCAATTGTTGTATTGTTACTTGGTAGTGCTTTCTTTTCGGCTGTTGAAACAGCACTTACATGTTGTAACAGAGTTAGAATGAAAGTAAAAGCCGAAGATGGTAAAAAAAGTGCAAAGTTAACTTTAAAAATATTAAATAGATATGATCAATCACTTATTTCCATTTTAATTGGCAATAATATTGTGAATATTGTATCATCTTCTCTTGCTACCTTAATCGCTTTAAGTTTGATATCTGATGAAGGCGTTGCTACAATGGTTTCTACAGTTGTTATGACGATTATTGTATTTATGTTTGGCGAAATTATTCCCAAAAACATTGCTAAAGCAAATGCTGATAAATTGGCTCAAATTTTAAGCTATCCTTTGGCAGTGATTTATGTCATTATATATCCAATTATGCAAATTTTTAATTTCATTTTGTGGATATTTAAAAAAATTTTTAGAATCAAAGAAAATGTCAATACTTTAACTGAAGATGAGTTTAAAGATATCGTTGTTTATGGTGAAGAAGAAGGCCTAATTGATGGCGAAGAAAGTGATATCATCCAAGCAGCTGTTGATTTTAATGATATTACAGTTAAAAGTATTTTAACCCCAAAAGAAAAAATTGTCGCACTTGATTATAATAAATTATCAAAAAATGAAATTTTAAAAAGAATTGATAATATTCAATTTTCAAGGCTTCCTGTCTATGAACAAAAATATGATAATATTGTAGGAATTTTAAATATTCGCAAATTTCTTAAATTAGCCATTAATTCAAAAAAATTTGCGTTAAAACAGTCAATTAGTGACGTAATTAAAGTGTTAGATACTACATCATTAAATGAAATGATTGAAATATTTAAAAACAAGAAAAATCATATGGCGATAGTATACAATGACGCTAATGAACTTGTAGGTCTTGTTACAATGGAAGATGTTTTAGAAGAACTTGTTGGTGAAACTAAAAAAGAATTGTCAATAAAAGGAGGAAATAAATAATGAATACTCCTGTTGTTATTGCAATACTTATTTTAATAGTGATATTAATAATCTTATCAGCATTTTTTTCTTCCTGTGAAATTGCTTATTCAAGTGTGAATAAAATAAAACTGAAGAAAAAAGTAAGTGATGGTAATAAAGAGGCAACGAAAGCAATGGAGATTGTGAATAATTATTCAGAAGCTTTATCAACTATTCTTATCGGTAATAATTTAGTTAATATTGCAGTGTCTTCTCTTGCAACAATGGTGGCAGTTGCTTATCTTGGTGAAGAGATGGGATCTTTATTAGCAACGATTGTTGCTACCATTGTAGTACTTATTTTTGGTGAAATTTTGCCTAAAGCTTTGGCTAACAAGTTTAGTTTAAAACTTACTTTGCTTTATGTTAAACCATTTAAAATATGTAGAATAATCTTTTTTCCTATAACTTTTCTTGTGACAAAATTTGTTAAATTGATTTCAAAGATTTGGACACCTAAAAATATTGAAGTTTCTGAAATTGATGAAGAATTGAACGTTATAACTGAGGAATTAGAAGAAGAAGGTGTTATTGATGAGGAAGATGCAGAATTAATCATTTCAGCTATAGATTTTAGAGATGTAACTGCACATGAAATAATGATTCCACGGGTGGATGTGTTTGCCATTGATATTGATGATAATCAAGAAGATATTCTTAAAAATGAACAAATTTTTCGTTATTCTAGAGTTCCTGTATATGAAGATACCATTGATCATGTGATTGGAATTTTAAATACGACAAGTTTAATGAAAAAAATATTAAATGGTGAACAAATTGATTTAAGATCGATGTTAATTGAACCTATGTATGTTCATAAAACCAAACATATCTCAAATATTTTAACAAAGTTTAAAGCCACAAATCAACATCTCGCAATTGTTGCTGATGAATTTGGAGGTTTTATGGGAATTTTAACAATTGAAGATATTGTTGAAGAGTTAGTCGGTGATATTTTTGATGAAACGGATGAAGTAATTCTTGATTATAAAGAACTAGGTGAAAATATTTATGAAGTTGATGGTGATATGAATATTTATGACTTTTTTGAATTGGTTGATTATGATGATCGCGACTTTGAATCTGAGTATACTACTGTTGGTGGTTGGTGTACAGATATGTTAGAAAAATTTCCTGAAGTTGGGGATACCTTTGAATTTGCTAATTTTACAGTAACTATTACTGAGGTAGAAGGTATGCGAGTTGGAAAAATTAAAGTTGAAATTCAAGAAATGATAGATGAAGAAGAATAGAAAAAGTAAAATTCCACTTTAAAAAGTGGGATTTTTTGATTTGTAAAAATTGTCAGTTGCAAAATTCGAGAAAAAATGGTAAAATTTTTATATAATGAAAGGAGAAGGGAATAGGTGAATAAAATGAAAAAAAGAATAATATCATTTTCCTTATTATTATTGATGGTTTTAGGGATAACATCATGTAAGGGAAAACAAGAAGAAAAACAATATTTAAAAAAAGTTGACAATATTATTCAAGCTATTGATGAATTACCAGATGTAGTTACATTAGATGATGATATTAAGGTTCGAGAAATTAGTTATTCATATGAGTCTTTACCAAATGAGTATAAGGAAAAAGTGACAAATTATCAAAAACTTCAAGATGCTATTTTGAAGATTGATAATTTAAAAAAAGAACAAGAATATCAAACGGCAGCAAATTCGGTAATTAGAAAAATTAATATCTTACCATCATTAGAAGATATTAGAATTGAAGATAAAGAATTAGTGATTGCTGCAAGAGAAAAATATGAAGAATTAGAAGAAGGAGCTAAAGCATTTGTTACGAATTATGATAAACTACTTGATTTAGAAGCTAGAATTGTTGAATTAGAAAATGAAGAGGAAGCTATCAAGAAAGTTATTGATTTGATTAACAATTTGCCATCTTCTCACGATTTAACAATTCATGATAAAACTTTAGTAGAACAAGCAAGAGAAGAATATGAAGCTTTAAGTTTAGAACAGAAAAAAGAAATTACGAATCTTGCACTTTTAGAAGAAGCAGAAGCGCAAATGGCTATTATTGAAAAAGATGAGCAAGATAAAGCATTAGCAGCTGAAATTGTTGAAATGATTTATGCTATACCAAGTATTGAAAATCTAACGATTGATGATAAAACAATGCTTCAAAATATTAGATATCAATATGGTACTTTATCAGACAATGCTAAGGCACTCGTTACTAATTTAGAGATTTTAGAAAAAGCAGAAGAACAAATGGAGATATTGAAATATATTGAAGGGTTAAAAACGGATGCGAAACATGTAGATGAATTAATTGCATCGCTTCCTTCTTTAGAAGAAGTAACTTTAGAGGATAAAGCAAGAATTAGTAATGCTAGAAATTGGTATAATCGTTTATCCGATGATGCTAAAGTGTATGTGACGAATTTAGAGAAATTAAAAGGATTAGAACAAAAAATAGTAGAATTAGAACAAATTGAATTATATAAAGAAAAGGCAGAAGTTGTTATTAATTTAATCTCTGCTTTGCCAAGTGTGGATGAAATAACTTTAGATGACCAAGATGTTATTGTGAATGCTAGAAATAAATATAATGCCTTAAGTGCAACGGTTAAGAGTTATGTTACTAATTTAGATGTTTTAGAGGCTGCTGAAGCAAAATTGCAAGATCTCATTAAAAATAAAGAGTATGAAGTATTTTTCTATCTTGATGGGGGTACTTTAGAAGGAACAACTTTAGTTTCAGATCAACTTTATAAAGGAGTCTATAAGGGAATGAATACCTTAGGTACTCCAAAAAAAGATGGATATCTTTTTATCGGCTTTTTTACAAATGCGAATTGTACAGGGGAAATCATTTCAACTGTTTCTGATACAATTACCTTATATGCTGGATGGATGATAGATAATAGTAATTTGCCAACTAGTGAGATTTTAAATTGTGTTAGTGATCAAGCCAATTCATATACGAAAGATTCCTTAGTTTTAGAAAATGATGAAGCAACCTTTACATGGAGTACTTCCAATCCTAATCTATACCATATTGAAGATGGAATGGGAACGATTTCCAAAGTATATCAAACACATAAAGAACAAACGATAACAGTTTCTGTAAAAATAGCGTATAAAAATGGTGATGAGGAAGAAAAATCAAAACAAATCACCGTTGATCCAGTTTTATTTGAAGATTTACCTTCCACACCAGTTGCAACTTATTTTTCTGTTGGTGCGATGTATGCTTATAAACAATATAATGAGAGGTATCAATTAGATGGAACGATCTTTTCTGAAACGACCAAAGAGGCTTTAGATATTGTTTACTATGCCTTTGTTGTACCAAACGCGGATGGAAGTTGTTATTTAACTGATACTAGCTATTTAGAAGAAGTCAAAGAATTAAAAAATCATAATGTAAGAATTATTGCTTGTGTAAATGGTGTTTCTACTGATACTTGTAAAGCATTTATGACTATTACGGCTGATGCAACTTTACGCCAAAAATTTGTTAATAATTTAATGGATTTAGTGGAAGAATATAATTTAGATGGTATTGATATTGACTGGGAATCAGTTTCTGAAAGTGTAAAGGTTAATGCAACAGGAATGAATCAATTAATGAAAGATTTACGAGAAGAAATGACTTTACGTCAAGATGCTGGTGGAACTCCTTATTTCTTAAGTGCGGCTGTTCCTGCATCATCTTGGGGTACAGCAAGTGATCGTTTTGATTTTGTAACTTTAGATCAATACGTTGATTATATTAATATAATGTCTTATGATATGAATAAAACGGATACGACTACCCATTTATCTCCTCTTTACAAATCTAATTATGATAGAGGGTATGGTTTTGGTTGCGATTATGGTGTGACAAGACTTACTTCTTTGGGGCTATCGAGAAATAAAATTATTATTGGTAGTGCGGGATATGGTAAGGCATATAAAGTAACTGGACAATCTGTATCAACGACCTATCCTTATTTGGGTGTGGCAGGAACTTTAACTCAGATTTCTGGTATACCTGGTTCATTTGCTTCAGGAACTT